>Ga0310786_10000036_pt1 | contig 213956 bp, 160 predicted proteins | sample AusTroGonzalo_MG_FD_203881 | JGI IMG/M metagenome (GOLD analysis project Ga0310786, IMG submission 203881) | Bovine rumen microbial communities from tropical cattle in Woodstock, Queensland, Australia - Gonzalo_03 (v2) (version 2) | ecosystem: Host-associated > Mammals > Digestive system >... | reverse complement strand
CGTGACGGTCACGACCTTGTTCGTGGGCGCCGTGATGTCCGCCGCCGCGCTCGGCTTGGCGGGAGCGGTCTTGTCGATGTTGGCGACTTCGTATTCGGCGACCTCGGAGACGTTGCCCGCCGCGTCGGCGGCGCGGAAGTAGACGGTGCCGTTGGCAGTCATGACTATGCCGCTGGTGTATGCCAGCCACGCCGAATTGTCGAAGCTGTACTGCTTCAAGCTGCTGTCGTTCGAGAACGTCGCCGTGACGGTCACGTTGTTTTTCGTCGGCGCGGTGATGTTTGCGGACGCGACCGGTTTTTCCGGGGCGACGGTGTCGATGTTGTCGACTTCGTAGCTCTTGACCGCCGAGTATTCACCCTTGCCGTCGGCGGCGCGGAAATATACGGTGCCGTTCTCGCAGATCGTGACGCCGCCCGTGTAGCTCCGCCACGTCTTCTGGTCGAAGCTGTATTCCTTCGTCACGCTGTCCCTTGAGAACGTCGCCGCGACCGTCACGCACTGGTTGGTGGGTGCGGTGACATCCGCCGTGACGGTCAGCACTGCGGCGCCGGGAACGCTGATGTTCGTGACATCGTATTTTCCGACCTCGGAGATGTTGCCCGCCGCGTCGATGCCGCGGAAGTACACCGTGCCGTTTTCGCAAAGCGTAACGCCCGCCGTATAACTCTGCCACGCCTTGTTGTCGAGGCTGTATTCCTTCACGACACTGTCGTTCGAGAAGGTCGCCGTAACGGTAACGCACTGTTCGGTGGGCGCGGTGATGTCCGCGCTCGCGACCGGCTTGTCCGGGGCGACGGTGTCGATGTTGGCGACTTCGTAGCTCCTGACCGCCGAGTAATTGCCCTTTCCGTCGGCGGCGCGGAAATATACGGTGCCGTTCTCGCAGACCGTGACGCCGGTCGTGTAGTTTTGCCACGTCTTCTGGTCGAAGCTGTATTCCTTCGTGACGCTCTCGGCATTGAATGTCGCCTTGACGGTTATGCACTGATTTGTGGGTGTGGTGACGTCCGCCGTTACGGTCAGCACCTCCGCGATGGGAATGCTGATGTTCGCGACCTCGTATTTCACGACCTCGGAGACGTTGCCCGCCGCGTCGGCGGCGCGGAAGTAGACGGTGCCGTTTTCGCAAAGCGTAACGCCCGCCGTATAACTCTGCCACGCCTTGTTGTCGAGGCTGTATTCCTTCACGACACTGTCGTTCGAGAACTTCGCCGTAACGGTCACGCACTGCTCGGTGGGCGCGGTGACGTCCGCACTCGCGACCGGCTTTTCCGGGGCGACGGTGTCGATGTTGGCGACTTCGTAGCTCTTGACCGCCGAGTACTTGCCCTTGCCGTCCCCGGCGCGGAAATACACGGTGCCGTTCTCGCAGACCGTGACGCCCGCTGTGTAGTTTTGCCACGTCTTCTGGTCGAAGCTGTATTCCTTCGTGACGCTCTCGGCATTGAATGTTGCCTTGACGGTGATGCACTGATTGGTGGGCGTGGTGACGTCCGCCGTTACGGTCAGCACCTCCGGCGTCGTGATCGTACCGCCGCCGCTGCCGCCGACGGTCAGGAACAACGTCCCCGAGTAGACGGACAACCCGTATAAGGTGTTGTTGCAGGTGAGCGGCGAATCGACCGTCGTCGTCCCGGCGACGGCGCCGCCGTCCGTCACCACCGTGATGGCGCGGTCGAAATTCGCGGCGCCGCCCGCGAGCCGGTAACTCCCCGACGCCTGCCCGGAAGCGACCGTGACCCGAAACTCCGGCACGCCGCGGATGATCGAGATGTCGTTGATCAGCGCCGCGTCGGCGGTGGTACGCTTCGTAACGTCCAACTCGACGATGCCGCCGGAGTAGACGTAGACATTGGCTCCCGAGGTCAAATTCTGCGAACCGGTCAGCGTTCCGCCGGAATAAACATAGAGCCGACCGTCGCTGCTTACGTTGGCGTTGCTCGCCACTCCGCCGGGGGAGATCACCAGACCGCCGGAGTTCACGGTGGTGTCATTCGCCGCTCCGCCGGAATAAATATGGATCCAGGCGCTGCTGTTTACTTTGACGCCGCTCGCCACTGCGCCATTGGAGATTACCACCCCGCCGGAGTTCACAGTGGTGTCATTCGCCGCTCCGCCATGGGATACATATATCCAAGCGTCGTTCAAGGCGGTCTCGTTCGCCACTCCGCCCGATTCGACGTTTACAAACCCGCCGGAGTTCACGGTGGTGGAGTTTGCCGTGCCGCCATTGTAGACATATATGCGACCGTTGCTGTTCACGGTCGTGGCGGTCGCCATTCCGCCCGAGGATATGCACATGCTGCCGATGCTCAAAGTGGTGGAAGTGGCAGTCCCTCCGGAAAAGATGTTGAAATATCCCGGATACCAGTAGCGTCCGACGATTTCTCCGCTGACGACGGTCCGCAACGCCGATCCATGGTCGAAAAGCGACAGCGACGCGCCGGAGAAAATCATCGCATCCGTAAGCGTTGCGGAACACGCATAGACGGAGCAGTTGCCGCCGAATTCACTGTTTTTCAGCGTGGTGCCGTGGTAGGTTTCCGCGCTGCCCTGAAAGCTGTAGATACCGGTGAATTTTCCCAGCGTGACCTTGAGCCAGGTCATCCAACTGTCATGGGCTCCGGCGCCGAAACCGCTGCGGCGATCGAGTTCGGCTCCGCTGCTGTCGAGAATATACCCGGCGGGCGCTCCGGAGTAGTGACGACCGGGCACGGGGGTGTCGTAGAGCAGTACCAGATTGTCTTTCGCGAATTCGAGAAAATCGTCGACTTCCAATAGATAACGGTTCATGTAACCGCAGAACCCGCACCAGGTTTGATCGCCGTAGTAGGCGAAGATCGGCAGATCGTGCGCCGCGGCGTACGCCGACGCCTGCGCCCAGTCGGTGGACCAGGTGCCGGGCACATACTCCGCTGCCGATGCGGCGGTGGCGGTCCCGGAGTTTTCGACGTTCAGCATCAGCGAGGAGTCGACCACGCTCAGCGAGAGGGCGAGCGACCCCAGCGACGCCGTGTTGTTCACGGTCAGCGATACGCTTTTGCCGCCTTCGGCGTGGACGGTCACCGAACCAGTGAAGCTGGCGGCGTTGTCCGCCAGCCGGTAGTTCCCGCCGTACTGTTTCCCCGATACCGTCACCGCCAGCTGGTAGTTGGCGAGGCGCGACAGATCGTCGATGAAAACCGGTCCCGCAAGCGACCGTTCGCGCAGATCCAGCGTGAGGGTATGGTTTTCGAGGTCCAGATTCCCGTGTTTCGAATGGTCGGTGGTGCGCAGCTCCCCGGCGAGCGTGAGGTCGCCTTTCGCGGTCGCGTCGCCGACGACCAGCAGTATTCCGCCGTGCGCCACGGTGGCGTCGCTCATCCAGCCGCCGCTGCTCAAATAGGCGCGCCCGGCGGAAAGAACGTTCACAGCGGAGACTCCGCCCGAGGCGATGCGCAGGTATCCGCGGGAGCCGACGGTCGCGTTGTCGGCACTGCCGCTGACGTATATCCACCCGTTGTTCGCGACCTGCAGGTCGGAGGCGTACGCTCCGGTGTAAACTACGGCATTGCCGCGGCGCAGAGCCTCCACGTCGCACGCGGTGCCGCCGGAGAAAATATAGACCCACCCGTCGCTGTTCACAGTGGTATGATCAGCAATTCCGCCGGAGGAAATATAGATGAAGCCGCTGCTGTTCACGGTGGTATTATCAACCGCTCCGCCGGATAAAATATAGACGTAGCCGCCTGAGTTCACGGTGGTGGAGTCCGCCTTGCCGCCCGCGGAGACCCGCATCAGGTTGACGCCGCCGTTTTGGAGAGTCAGCTTGGAAACATGCGCCGCCGACGAGACCAGTTTGCCGCCGCTGTAAAGCTGGACGGAGTCGTCCGTCGCGGGGGGAGGGGTCACGGTTCCGCCGGACGCCATGTCGCTGACGTCCGGTACGATGGTCACAAAGGCGTTGAGAGAAAAAGTCGCGTTGGAGTAATAATAGGTCCCGTCCCAGGTCATTCGGCAGTCGGATTCGTAGGTGTCGTCGAAGATGAGCTCCCGCGTTCCCGCGTTGTAGCCGTAAACGATGACCATGTGACCGCCGACCGGCGAGTTCATCGATGCCAGCACCGGACGCCCGGCGTCGATCTCCTTTTGCAGATCGGAGAAGGAAAAGTCCTTGTATTCGACGACTTTGGTCGCTTCGCCGTCGAGTTTGTACCCGACCGACTCCATGTACAGCGACAGCCCGTACTTGAAATCGCCCCACTTGGCGGGGATCTTGACGCCGTCGATGGTGGTGGTGAAATCGTGGCTGGTTATGTAATTCAAAGTGCCGTAGTAGTGACTGGTCGACAGATCGCCGCTGCCCCGCCAGTATTGTCCGGTGCCGAGATAATCCGCCAGACAGTCCCAGGCGGAAATGTTCAGTCCCTTGGTCGGGTCGCCGTCGACGAAGGTGTACGGCAGTTCGGTTGCCTTCGAAGTGTTGTAGAAACGTTCCGTATAGCCCGTGGAGGCGATGAAATTCGTCAGCACCGAGGGGTCCGTCATATCGTAGATCGAGCCGCCGTCGCTGCCGCGCGAATCGATCGAGATCGTACCCGGTATCAGATCGGAAAAACTGTAATGGGTCCCGTTCACGGTGTAGCCGTAGAGGTCGTAGTACCCCAGCAGCATGCCGGTCGAGGTGGCGACGCAGCCGTACATGTACTCCGCGTGAGGTACGGTGTACGGCAGCAGGACGTCACCGGCGGCGTCTTCATCCACGGTGATCGACAAACTTTCCGGGAGCTCCGGCGACTCCACGGAAACGGGCAACAGCTTTTTATCGTTCGCGTCGGCAATCATGGATATGTCATGCTCCTCGATATTATTGAATTTCGATCATGTTCGCAACTTCCCATATAACATATAGCGCGAAAAAAGAAAAATCTTTCCCGCAAAATTCCCGGAATGGATAAAAATCGCACTTTTTTTCGATATTTTCCGTCTCGGACCGGAAAATCCGTTACGCGGACATTCACGCGATCTTGCCGATCGTGTAGCTGTTGAGCGTCTTTCCGGCGGCCTCGATCTTGAGGTACTTCACGGAACTCGGCAAGGTGCCGATCGTGAAGCGGTCGACCTTGCCGGACGCAAGGGACACCGCCGCGGCGGTCTTGTCCTTCCCGCCCGCGACCTTGACCGCGACCTTGACCGCCTGCTTGTTCGTGTCGAAGAACGAGACTTTGACCTTGCCCGCCGTAGTCTTGAAGGACAGACTGCCGAGCGCGGAAACGTCGCAGTAATCGACCGTGTCGCCGCCAGCCGCCTTGGTCAGCGCGCCCGCGAAGGTCGTTCCGGATTTCAGGGCTTCGGCGTGGTTCCAGTCGTTGTTCGACCGCTTGAAGGTCGCCTTTTCCGTGAGTTTCAGCGCGTAGTCGCTGTTCTGCGCCTTCGCCGCCTTCGGGGCTTCGATCACGGCGTAGCTGCCGCTGTCGAGGCAGAGGCCGGCAAGCGGGATGTTCGGCTTCTTCGCCGAGGCGGTGACGCTCTTCACTTTAGCCCCGTTTTTGGTATAGATGGTGAGCCTCACGTTGTTTTTGATGCCGGAGAGGCTGAGGTCGTAGATGCCGCCCGCCGCATTGACGCCGAGTTTGTAATAGTCCACCGCGTCGCCGTAGCCGACCCAGTCGTTCGCGGTTTTTCCGGATGCGAGCGTCTTGGCACCCTTGAGCGTGTCGTCCGAGTTGTCGCCCTTCGTGAAAAGCTCCTTCGCGGTGAGCGTGAAACTGTAATCTCCGGGTGAGCGACCCTTGTCGGTGTTTTTGACGACCAGCGTGTACTTCTTCGTCGCGCCGAGCAGCGCGGGCTGGTTTTTGTTGAAGGTGAGCACGCCGTTTTTGATCGTGCCGGAGGCGACTTTTTTGCCGTCCGCCAGGATGGTGATGCTCCCGCTGAGGTTTCCGAACGAAGCGTTGCCGACCGAGTATCTGCCGGGGCTGTCGATCTCGGTCGAAAAGGTTTTCTGGTGGATTTCGCCGTTTTTGATCGTGCCGGAAAAGAAAAGCTTGCCGTCGACGATGTTTTTGACCGCGTAACTCGTGACGGAGGAGACGTTGCCCGCCGCGTCGGCGGCGCGGAAATATACCGTGCTGTTCTTATTTACGACCACTCCGGTCGTGTATTTGAGCCACGTCTTCTGGTCCAAACTGTATTCCTTCACGACACTGTCGGAGCTGAACGTCGCCGTCACGGTCACAGTTTTGTTCGTCGCGGCGGTGATGTCGGCGGTGGCGCTCGGTTTGGCGGGGGGTGTCCGGTCGATGTTGGCGACTTTGCACTTGGTCGTCTCGGAGACGTTGCCCGCCGCGTCGGCGGCGCGGAAATAGACGTTCCCGTTCTCTTTCAGAACCACGCCCGCCGTGTAACTCTGCCACGTTTTGTTGTCCAAACTGTATTCCTTCACGGCACTGTCGCCCGAAAACTTCGCCGTGACGGTGACATTTTGTTTGGTGGGGGCGGTGGTGCTCGCCGTGGCGACGGGCTTTTCGGGAGCTGTTTTGTCGATGTTCGACACAACATACTCGGCGATTTCCGAGACGTTGCCCGCCGCGTCGATGCCGCGGAAGCGGATTTTGCCGTTGGCACTGAGGACCACTCCGCCCGTGTATGTGGACCACTGGGCGTTGTTGATAGAGTACTGCTTCGTCACGCTGTCGCTCGAGAAGGTCGCCGAAACGGTCACGTTTTTGTTCGTCGTCGTCGTGATGTTCGCCGCTGCGGTCGGTTTTTCGGGCGGCGTTCGGTCGATGTTCGACACGTTGAAGCTCGCGACCTCGGAGGTGTTGCCCGCCGCGTCGGCGGCGCGGAAATAGACCGTGCCGTTGTTTTTCATCACCACGCCCGCCGTGCAGGTCTGCCATGTTTTGCTGTCTAAAGAGTACTGCTTCGTCACGCTGTCGCTCGAGAACTTCGCCGTGACGGTCACGTTCTGGTTCGTTTTTGCCGTGATGTCGGCGGAGGCGCTCGGTTTGGCGGGCGGCGTCCGGTCGATGTTCGCGACCTTGTAACTCGCGGTTGTGGAGCGATTGCCCATCACATCGGCGGCGCGGAAATAGACCGTGCCGTTGTTTTTCATCACCACCGCCGCCGTGTACGCCTGCCACGTCTGGTTGTCCAGACTGTACTCCTTCGTCGTCGCGTTGGCGCTGAACTTCGCCGTGACGGTCACGTTCCCGTTCGTCGGCGCGGAAACATCCGCCGCTACGGAGGTGACTTCGGGCATCACCAGATCGCAGCAAAGCGAAATATTGGCGCCGTCGTAGACGAGTTCGCAGCAGCCGTATTCGCGGTTCGCACTGTCGAGTTTGACCGTTTTTCCGTTCGTTTTTAGGTTGACCGCGAACGCCGCCGCCGTGGCGGCGTTGATCCCGCGATAGATTTCGTAGGTGTGCTTTCCCGTCGCGAAGGCGTCGAAGGTGAGGTTCAGCACCCCGCCTGTCGCCTGGAGGAACGCCTGTTCCGAGGCGGCGTCCGCGAGCGCCGCCGTCGCTCCGGAACAGCCGACATCGTCGACGGTGAGGTTCACGGTCAAGGTCTTTTCCGTCCCGGCGAAGGTCCCGTAAAAGAGCGACCCCGCGCCGATGTTGAGCGTGTTGTTCCCGGTGCCGAGCGACAGCCCGCCGAGGATCGCCGACCCGGCGCCGACGGTGACGCAGTCGGCGCCGCTCCCCGATTGTACCGCGTATCCGCTAACCGTGGCGCGGAACTGAGAACTGAGCTTGCCGAAAGAATATTCGTCGAGCGCCAGCACGCTCCGCACCGCCGAAACGCCGCCCGAATAGTATCCGGAGTAGATGAACCCGTCGTCGATCGTGACGTTCACGGCGGAGTTCCCCGTCTCGCGGATCACATACTGCGCCGACGTGGAGTTCACGATCAGGCTGCCGCCCGCGATCCCGAAGCTCATGCCGCGCCCCGAACTGAACAGTCCCGCCGCCGTCGTCGCGAGAGTGCATCGGATGTTTTCGAATTCGACGTCGACCGCCGAGGTGATCGGCTTTTCCGCGGAAAGGGCGATCGTCTTGCCCGCGAGGTCGTCGGCGAAGGTGAAGGTCGTGCTTTTGTCGTTGACGATGTGGTTGATCCGCTCGATGCCGCGCACGAACGAACCGCCGCGGTAGTCGCCCGCAGCCGTCGTGACTCGGACGCTCACATCGGGGGATATGTCGATCGTGATGTAGTTTATTTCCAGATCGTCCAGCTCTTCGACCGTGTACCAGTCGGTCTTGTCGGAGTATATGCCCCAGCCGTAGTTGAGGTGGTATTCGTAGCCGTTCTTGGTCACCCGATAGCCGTCCATGTAGACCGCGTGACTGGGGATGCCGATCCGGATGACTTCGCCGTAGTCGAGGTTTTCGCGCAGTATCGAAAAACCGACCTCGGTAAAGCTGTCGCCCTCGGCGAAAAACGTCTTCGCCACGCTCCCGGATGCCTTGCGGGCGATGAAGTAATAGCTGTCGAAGCCCGCCGACTTGAACGCCGCCGCGCCGCTGCCCGTGTGGGATACCGTGTAGGACCACGAAGTGCTGGTCGCGCCCGACTTGTAGGTCGAGTGGTTGTTCACCCCGCAGAAATAGCAGAGCGCGGCGATGAAATTGCCGTTGCCGATGCGCGACGTCGAGGCGAGAAGCTTATTCACCTCGTTCATCGCGCCTTCGCCCGAGGTGGGGTAGTTGGATACGTAATGCTTGACGTCGTTGGTGTTGATGTAACAGTAATCTTCCGTCGTGATCGCCAGCGGGATGTCATAGCCCTTTTCGATCCAGTAATAGATTATCTGCGCGTCGGCGGTGTTGCTGCATCCAGTCAGAGAGTGGTTCGAGCCGTCCGCGCACGGAGAGAATTTATTGTAGGTGTACCCGGAAAGGGCGGTCTGCTCGCCGTCGACGCTGACGTAGATGGTTCCGGACTGGTTCCACAGCGTCGAGGTGAGAATGACACCGGCGTTGGAGGCGCCCGACGATTTCTCGAGCTCCGAAACACCGTTTTTCAGCGATTCGTCCATGTTCATACACTCCACACCGTTACGACATGGATATAACATTATCCCGCGAAACCGGTTTTGTCAACGTTTCGAAGTCGAAAAAAACGACTTTTTCCGTCGGAAGTCACTTTACTTCGGCGGGGCGCGTCTCCGGCACGCCGAAGCAGCAGACGAGTCCGATCAATTCCAGCACGACGAAGAACAGAAAGATGTCCCGGTACGCCGCGGGCGGATAGGCGGCGGACGCCGCCGTCTCGAACCGGTGAAGGATCACTCCGGCGATCGGCTGACACGCCGTGATCATCACGAACGCGCAAAAGTTCAGCATCGAAATGGAAGTTCCCGCCAGCTCCGGCGGGTTGAGCTCCCTGACGATCAGGCTCTGCAGCGAGAAGAAGCAGACGGAGACCGCCACCAGCACGAACGCCGCCACCACCGCATACAGCGAAAGAGCCCATTGAAACGCCGCCGCCCCCAGTATTCCGCCGGCGAGACCGCACGTTCCGGCGAACAGCAGCAACAGCTTCCGGCGACCGCCGAAGAGCCGCAGCAAGAGTATCGTGCCCAGATTGCCGAAGGCGATCATCACCGCCATCGCGGTCAGCAGATACTCCGCGTGATCCTTGGACATGCCGCTGTCGATCAGACACTTCTGCCCCATCACGACCGGCAGCACATAGTAAGCGCCGTAGACCACCGAACTCGCCATGAAGATCAGCAGGTTGCGGACGCTGCCGAAGACCTTGCGCAGCGCCGTCAGACTGTTGCCCGGCATTACCGGCTTCACCGCTCCGCGCGCCGCCGCCGCCAGCACCGCGAACATCGCCAGCGACGCGAGCGCCATGATCTCCAGCGCCCACCGCCATCTGACCAGCTTGACCAGTTGGAGCACCGGCGTCCGGCCGCAGATCGGTCCCAGATAGCTTATGAACATCACCACGCTGAAAACCAGCGTAAAACGTTCGGTGTAGAGGTCGCTGAGCAGTTTGGCGAGACCGGGGAACATCGTTCCCGCCCCCAGGCCCGTCAGCATACGCGCTGTGAACATCACCCAGTAGGCGCTTCCCGCCGGCAGGAGGCTGCCCAGCGGAAAGAGTATCGAGCCGATCACGAAGCAACTGCCGCCGAAGAGCATCAGCCGCACCCCGCCCCAGCGGACGGAGTACGCCCCCAGCGCCAGCTGGCTGACCGCGTAGGCACAGTAATAGCCGAACGCCAGCGCCGACAGTTCGACCACATTGAAACCCAGTTCCCGCAGATCGCCGTAGATCGGTCCCGGCACCAATATCTTCGACATGCTGGTGAAAAATGAGAGCACCACCCCGCACCAGAGCACCACCACCTGGCGGCGGCGCAATCGAACAGCATCCAACTTCATCGTCCGCACCCTGCCTGAAAAGGCGAAAATAATACACGGGCGCGCAACGTAATGAAACGCGCCCACGGAATTGATGTTCTAAAAAATACAGCTTCAGCACCGTTTTTTCAAGCCGGATTAATACATGGCGTGCCTTGAAAACTTCGCGTTTCAAACTTATATTATCCCGCCTGATTACATTGATCGAGTTGGAGGCGGTCTTTTGAAGATAATCCACTTTTCCGACCCGCACGCCGGCGGCGGGGCCGAAACCTGGCGCGCGTATTTCGACAAGCGCTGGGTCGGCGTCTTCAACTACCGCTTCCGCCGCCGCTACAAGCACGACTTGAGCAAACTGAAAAAAGCGGTCGACTATATTCTTTCCGTCCGCCCCGATGTCGTCGTCTGCACCGGCGACCTCACCAGCACCGGGCAGCCCGGCGAGTTCGAGCGGGTGCTCGACATCATGAGACCGCTGCGCGACTCCGCCATGCCGCTGCTCTATCTGCCGGGGAACCACGACTGCTACGTCAATGCCGAGTGCTGCGTCGCCGCGGTCCGCGAGGCGGTCGAGTTTCTGTCGCGCGGGGATTACCGCCTCGCCGACCTGCCGGTCGTACGCGAATACGCGGGCGTGGAGTTCGCACTGGTCAACTGCTGCCGCCCGTCCAACCTCTTCTGCTCGTGGGGATTCATGAGCAAAGCCGACTCCGCCGAACTCGAGAAGTGGTGCTCCGCGCCCAAAGAACGCCCCCGGCTGTTGCTTTCGCACTACCCGATGACCGAGGAAAATCCGCTGCTGCGCATCCGCCACCGCCTGTTCGGGCAGAAGCGGATCGTCGAATTGATGCGGGCGCACGCCATCGACCTCGTGCTGTGCGGTCACATCCACAACCCGTACCTCAAGGTCGACGCCTCCGGTCGCGGCGAGTGCTGCGCCGGCAGCGTGACCCGCAACGGCAGCATGACCGAGATCGAGGTCGCCCCCGACGGGCGCTCGTCCTTTCGCAAGATCGTGATCTGAAAAATTTACCTTTGACCGTATTTATCGAATCGATGCGAGGTGAATGTTGACGAAGACGGGGAAGTTTCTTGTTCCGATGCTGGTGACGGTCTGCGCGGCGGCGGAAACTCCGCTCTTCCGGGCGGGGCTGATCACGGACACCCACTGGACCGAGAATCCCAAAAGCTTCGACCGCACCGAGGCCGCGCTCCGGATCATGAAGAAAGAAAAGGTCGACATGATCTGCCATCTGGGCGACATCGCCGACCGGCATTATACTTCGGCGTACCGTTACTACCGAGAAAAGCTCTTCCCGGCGATCTTCCCGGAAAATCCGCCGCGCGAGCTCTTCGTCTACGCCAACCACGACGCGCTGAAGCGGAACGCTCCGACCAGCGCGGTCAGAAGCGAGATACCCGGCTTCTTCGCCGCGCTGCGCCGCGAGCTGGGCATCCAGCACGCGCCGGACGACCGGGTGGTCTTCAAGGGATACCCGTTCCTGATCTTCCAGCAGTTCGTGGAGCAGGAGACCATGGAAAAGATGCTCGAAGAGACGGCGCGGGAGTTCCCGGAGGGGCCGATCTTCGTCCTCGACCACGTCCCCGCCCCCAAAAGCGCCGATGGCGCGAACAACAAGCGGCGGGTCGTCTACGGCAAATATCCTCGGGTCGTCCACCTCTACGGGCATGTCCACACGTCGCTGCGCGACGAAAATCCGATCTGGCAGGGGACCCATACCGAGGTCGGCGCGGGGTGTCTGCAGAACTGGCGCGGGTATCTCGTCGGCACTTCTCCCGGCAACAAGGACAGTTTCGAATTTCTGATCATGGACGTTTACTTGGACCAGCTCGTCTTCCGGCGCATTTCCACCGAGGACGGCAAGGAGTTCAAAGCGCCGTGGGTGGTGCCGCTGCCCTTCGACCCCGCGACCGCTCCCTACGAACTTGCCCGGCGCGTCGCGGCGACCCCCGCTCCCGGGTTCGCGCCGGGTGCCAAGCTCAAACTCAAGTCGAACCGGCCGTTTTCCGCACTGTCCGTGAGCTGGCCCGAGGCGGGGCAGGGGGGCGAAGTCTACAAATACTATGTCCGGATCGCCGTCAAGGAGGCGGACGGCAAGTTCCGCGAATTCGCCCGGCGGGATAGCTACAGCGAGTTCCATTTGGCGGAAAACAAGCGCAAGGGTCGTCTTTCGCAGCGGCTCTCCGACGGCTACTTCGAGCCGGGGCGCGAGTACCGCATTTCGGTTTCTCCGGTCGGTTTCTTCGGGCGCGAGGGCGTTCCGATCGAAGCGGAGTTCACCGCCCCCGCCGAAGTACGCGAGGCGGTGACGGTCTTCGAGTGCCGCGACCCGATGAAGGAGCTCACATTCGCCTCCGGTCTCGTCGGGGAAGAACCCCTCGAGATCGCGAACGGCTTTTACCGGCATCCGACCGGCAACGCGCGGCTGATCATCCCGAAGAAGTACTGGGCGGGCAAACGGGGTACGCGTTTCCGCTTCACGGTCGAGCTGGACGTCCGCCAAAGTCCCGGCAAGAACTGGACGATGGTGCTCCGCAATCCGGAGCCGGTCCACAACGCGAACAACCGCATCGACCTCGAGGGCGGCGCCGCCGCCCGCCGCCGGTATGTGATCGAATTCGCCAAGCGGAGCGAAAAATACTTCTACGATCTGTTGATCCGCGAGGGCGCCCCCGGCGAGATCCGCTTCGATTACGTGAAGATCGAAAAACTCCCCTAGACCTTGTTCCCCGCTCCGGGCTGCGCCGCCGTGTCACCGTGGCACGCTCAAGCGCGCCAAATTGTCACACTTTGTTAAAAATCTTACCCCGGCTCCTGCGAAAAAAACGAGTTGGCACGGCTTATGCTTTATTCCGGGCGAGTTCATCTCAAAAAAACAATTTTTCGCACAAGGAGGAATGATTATGAGCAAGATTCTGGGTATCGACCTCGGGACCACCAACAGCTGTATGGCGGTCATGGAGAACGGGGAGTATAAGATCATCCCCAACGCCGAAGGCAACCGGACGACCCCGTCCATCGTCGCCTTCACCAAGAGCGGCGAGCGGCTGGTCGGTCAGACCGCGAAGCGGCAGGCGGTGACCAACCCCAAGAACACCATCTTTTCGATCAAGCGGCTGATGGGTCGCAAATACGCGGAGTGCACCCGCGAGCGCGAAATGGCGCCCTACGAGATCGTCGAGGCCGCCAACGGCGACGCGCACGTCAAGGTCGGCGACCACGTCTATTCGCCGCCCGAAATTTCCGCGATGATCCTGCAGAAGCTCAAGACCGACGCCGAAGCGTATCTGGGCGAGAAGATCACGCAGGCGGTCATCACCGTGCCCGCGTACTTCAACGACACCCAGCGGCAGGCGACCAAGGACGCCGGCAAGATCGCGGGTCTGGAAGTGCTCCGCATCATCAACGAGCCGACCGCTGCCGCGCTGGCTTACGGGCTGGACAAGAAGAGCGACGAGACCGTCGCGGTCTACGACCTCGGCGGCGGCACCTTCGATATCTCGATCCTCGACATCGGCGACGGCGTCTTCGAAGTGAAGGCGACCAACGGCGACACCCATCTGGGCGGCGACGACTTCGACCAGGCGGTCATCAACTACCTCGCTGACGAGTTCCAGAAGGAAAATCAGGTCGATCTGCGCAAGGATCCGCAGGCGCTCCAGCGTCTGAAGGAGGCGGCGGAAAAGGCGAAGTGCGAGCTTTCCAGCAGCATGTCCAGCGACATCAATCTGCCGTTCATCACCATGAACGCCTCGGGTCCGGTGCACATGAACATCACGCTGACCCGCGCCCAGCTGGAACGGCTCTGCGATCCGCTGCTTGAGCGCACCCGCAAGCCCTGCGAAAACTGCCTGCGCGATGCCGAGACCACCAGCGACAAGATCAAGGAAGTCATCCTCGTCGGCGGCATGACCCGTATGCCCAAGGTGCAGGAAACCGCGAAGAACATCTTCAACAAGGAACCGCACAAGGGCGTGAACCCCGATGAAGTCGTCGCCGCAGGCGCCGCGATCCAGGGCGGCGTGCTGGGCGGTCAGGTCAACGACGTGCTGCTGCTCGACGTGACCCCGCTGTCGCTCGGCATCGAGACGATGGGCGGCGTGATGACCCGGTTGATCGAGCGCAACACCACGATCCCGACCAAGAAGAGCGAGATCTTCAGCACTGCCGCCGACAACCAGCCCGCGGTGGACGTCCGGGTGCTGCAGGGCGAGCGGGAACTCGCCAAGGACAACAAGAGCCTCGGGCTCTTCAAGCTCGACGGCATCGCTCCGGCGCCGCGCGGCGTGCCGCAGATCGAAGTCACCTTCGACATCGACGCCAACGGCATACTGCACGTCAGCGCCAAGGACCTCGGCACCGGCAAGGAGCAGAACATCACGATCACCGCGTCGAGCGGGCTCAGCGACTCCGAGATCGAGCGCATGGTCAACGAGGCGAAGGCGCACGCCGACGACGACAAGGCGGCGAAGGACAAGATCGAGACCAAGAACCGCGCCGATTCGATGGTCTATCAGCTCGAAAAACAGCTCAAGGAATTCTCCGACAAGGTTCCCGCCGAGGTCAAGAGCGGTCTGGAAGAGAAGATCGCCAAGCTCAAGGACGAGATCAAGGCCGACAACACCGAGGGCATGAAGACGCAGATGAAGGAGCTCGAAGAGCTCGCGATGAAGCTCGGCGAGGCGGTCTACGCCCAGCAGCAACAGCAGCAATCTCAGGGCGGCGCCGGAACGCCGCCGCCCCCGACCGACAACGGCGGCAAGAAGAACGACGACGGCGTCGTCGACGCCGAAGTGGTGGAGTGACGGGAGTTTCCGCAACGGAGGCAACCGGGAGTAATATGAGGAGATCCGTCCGGGGCATCCCGGACGGCGTTTCTCAACCAGAAACCAGAAAACAACCAAATGCGCCACGCGCATAATAAAACAAAGGAGTAGAAAAATGGCCAAGAAAGTCAACATCAAGCCGCTCGGCGACCGGGTTCTCCTCGAGATCTGCGAGAGCAAGGACGAAATGAAGGGGGGAATCCTGATCCCCGACAGCGCCAAGGAGAAACCGCAGGAGTTCCGCGTGGTCGCGCTCGGCACCGGCAAGAATGACGACAAAGGCAAGAAGATCCCCTTCGACGTCAAGGTCGGCGACATCGTGCTGACCAGCCGTTACGGCGGGACCGAGGTCAAGGTCGACGACAAGGAATACAAGGTCGTCAATCAGGACGACATCCTCGCGGTCGTGGGATAAGGCGCGATACGCGGACAACAGTTTTCAGTTCAACGTAAAAAGGATTCATATATCATGGCTAAACAGCTTGTTTTCTCCGAAGAAGCGCGCCGCGGCATTCTCGAAGGCGTGACTCTGCTCTCCAAGGCGGTCAAGGCGACACTGGGTCCGAAGGGCCGCAACGTCGTCATCGATAAGAAATTCGGTTCGCCCGCGATCACCAAGGACGGCGTCACCGTCGCCAAGGAGATCGAACTCAAGGACGCCTACGCCAACATGGGCGCCCAGATGGTCAAGGAAGTCGCCAGCAAGACCAATGACGTCGCCGGCGACGGCACCACCACCGCCACCGTGCTCGCCGAGGCGATCTACCGCGAAGGATTGAAGAACGTCACCGCCGGCAGCAACCCGATGGAACTCAAGCGCGGTATCGAGAAGGCGGTCGAAGCCGTCGTCGCCGACATCGCCAAGATGAGCAAGGGCGTCAAGGATCAGATCGCGCAGGTCGCGACCATCTCCGCCAACGGCGACACCACCATCGGCAACATCATCGCCGAGGCGATGGAAAAGGTCGGTCAGGACGGCACCATCACCGTCGAAGAGGCGAAGACCCTCGAAACGTCGCTCGACGTCGTCGAAGGCATGCAGTTCGACAAGGGCTATCTGTCGCCCTACTTCGTCAGCAACGCCGAGACCATGGAAGCGGTCCTCGAAGACTGCTACATCCTCATCCACGAGAAGAAGATCAGCAACCTCAACGACATGCTGCCCCTGCTGCAGGCGGTCGCCAAAGAGGGCAAGCCGCTCCTCATCATCGCCGAGGACGTCGAGGGCGAGGCGCTCGCCACTCTGGTCATCAACAAGATGCGCGGCATCCTGAACGTCTGCGCGGTCAAGGCGCCGGGCTTCGGCGACCGCCGCAAGGCGATGCTGCAGGACATCGCGATCCTCACGGGCGGCACCTGCATCACGGAAGACTTGGGCATCAAGCTCGAGAATGTCACCGTCGCCCAGCTCGGCAAGGCGAAACGCATCACCGTCAGCAAGGAGAACACCACCATCGTCGAGGGCTGCGGCGCCAAGGATGCGATCATGGGTCGTATTTCCCAGATCCGCCGCGAGATCCAGGAGACCACCAGCGACTATGATCGCGAGAAGCTCCAGGAGCGCCTCGCCAAGCTCGCGGGCGGCGTCGCCGTCATCAGCGTCGGCGCGGCGACCGAGACCGAGATGAAGGAGAAGAAGGACCGCGTCGACGACGCTCTGCACGCCACCCGCGCGGCGGTCGAGGAAGGCATCGTCGCCGGCGGCGGCGTCGCGCTGATCCGCGCCGCGGCGGCGATCGAAAAGCTGAACCTTACCGGCGACGAGGCGGTCGGTGCCAACATCGTCGCGAAGGCCGCCGAAGAGCCGCTGCGCCAGATCGCCGCGAACGGCGGCTACGAGGGCAGCGTGGTCGTCGAGCAGGTCAAGAAGTTCAAGGGCGACAAGGGCTTCGATGCCTCCACTGGCGAGTACGTCGACATGATCAAGTCCGGCATCCTCGATCCGGCGAAGGTCACCCGTTCCGCGCTGCAAAACGCCGCGAGCATCGCGAGTCTGCTGCTCACGACCGAGTGCCTGATCACCGAGATCAAGGAAGAGAAGGAACCCGCGATGCCGCAGGGCGGCGGCATGGGCGGCATGGGCGGCATGATGTAATTCATCCCGCGTTTCCGAACGCCAACTCCCGGCGGGTCACCCCTCCGGGAGTTTTTTTGCCCCGCAAAAGGGTGATATAAAAAATGCCCCACCGCAGGGTTGAATTGTTGCGGCATCGGGGCTATCTTATCCCCGGAAGACAAGTTCACAACGGGGGGAGAATGGAATGAAGATCGACGATCTGGTTCGGAAACTCGCGGCGTTTCCGGGGATTGAGGAGGAAAATCAGCCCAAGTATCTCTTCAACAACGAGCCGGACGTGCTGGAACACACCCGCGGGGTGCGCCTGCTCGGCAACATGCCGCGCAAGCGCAGTCTGGAGATCCCCCGTTCGCCGCTCGGGATCGGCTTCGAGACGCTGGACCGCGACACCTTCGACCCCGCGTTTACCTACGATCTGCTGGGTGAAAGCGGGGTGAAGTTCGCCCGCTGCCAGACGGGCTGGATGAAGTGCGAAAAGACGCCCGGCGTCTACGATTTCGCGTGGCTCGACGACGTCGTGGACAACCTGGCGCGGCGCGGCGTCGAAACGTGGTTCTGTTTGTGTTTCGGGCACCCGGCGTACACGCCGTCCCCGCTCTACGACGGGATGCGGGCGCAGGCGGAGCGCGAGGGAACGCCGTTGCCCGGGCGGCCGCGCGGCTATGTGGGCGAAGTTCCGTATCTGCACGGCGACACGGCGATGGCGGCGTGGAAGCGCTACGTCGCGGCGCTGTGCGAACACTTCAAGGGGCGCGTCCGCAAGTTCGAGGTGTGGAACGAGGCGGACGCCAAGGTCTTCTGGCAGCATGGCGGCCAGCCGTCGGATAAGGACACCTTCGGGCGGGCGCGGGATTACACCGAGTTCGTGCGCCTCACGGCGGAGGTCGTTCGCGAGATCGTACCGGGCGCGGAGATCATCGCCGACGTGGCGCAACCGACCGCGCGCTGCATTCAGGGACTGGGACGCGCGAAGCTCGCGGACGTCATCGACGTTTTCAGCATCCACCTCTACACGCCGCTGCCGGAAGCCGGTCTGCGCGAAATGGTGGATTACATCCGGGCGAATCTGCGGCGCAGTGACGGGCGCGAGCTCCGCATCATGCAGGGCGAAAGCGGTCGCGCCACCGGCAAGTGTTCCCACTTCGCGTTCCCGACCCAGCTCGGGCAGGCGCGCTTCATGGCGCGGCGGTATCTGGGCGACTACAGTTGCGGCATGGAGCTGTCGTCGTTCTTCACCGTGACGGACTTTCTCTGTTACTACGCGGACGGGAGCGACCAGTACTACGGGATCATCGACGGCAAGACCCACCGTCCGAAGCTCGCCTACCACACGCTGTGCCATCTGGCGTGGCTCTTCGACGGGCTCGAAACCGCCCCGGACAACCTCGCACTGCTGACGCCGTTGTCGAATTTCATGGTCGGCTCGCGGCTGCCGTACACGACCGTGACGGCGACCTTCCGCCGCAAAGGGGTGCCGCTTTTCGCGGTGTGGTCGCCGGAGCATGTGGAAATATCCATGCCGCTGCTCTTCGGTCGCTTCCGGTGCGTAGCCGCGGAGTACCCGGCGATCCCGGACCCCGTGATCCTCGACCCGGTGCGGGGCAAGGTGTGGGACGCTTCGGGCATGGAGCACGCCAAGCCCGGGAACGCCGACTTCTACGGCGAAGCGTATCTGCCGTTCCCGGTCGCGAATTCGCCGCTCATCCTCACCGACGCGTCGATATTCGACGAACTCCCGTGAACGGCCGGCTTTTTCAAAAAATGTAAAAATTCGACCTTGACACCCGGGGGCAGGGGATTATATTATAGGCGGGAAACTTACCATCATCCGGAGACCCCGTCATGGACCCGAAGTTGAGGCAGGAAATAAGCGTTCTGCAGGAGATAAGCTCCGCGATCGTTCACGAACGCGATGTCAAGGCGCTCTTGAACAAGGTGTTGGATGTCCTCAACCGCGGGATGGGGATGCTGCGCGGCACGGTGACGCTCCGCCACGGCGACACGCTCGTGATCGAGGCTTCGCAGGGGCTGGACGAAAGCGAGCAGCGGCTCGGGCACTACCGCATCGGCGAGGGCATCACGGGACACGTCGCCGAGACCGGGCGACCGCATGTGATCCCCGACATCCGGCGCGACAGCCGCTTTTTGAACCGCACCCGCGCCCGCGACGACGAATCCGGTCAAATCGCCTTCATCTGCGTGCCGATCATGCACCGCGAGCAGCTGATCGGCACGCTGAGCATCGACCGCCGCGTGACGCCCGACACCGACCTCGACGACGATGTGGCGCTGTTGAAAATCATCGGCAACATCACCGCCGACGCCGCGAGTCTGCTGCTGCGCGAGGAGGAGGAGCGCGAAGAGCTGTTGGAGGAAAACCGCAAGCTCCGGCAGATGCTTCACTCCAACCCCGGCGAGCTCATCGGCAACTGCCGCGAGATGCAGCAGATCTACGAGCAGGTGCGTCAGGTCGCCCCGTCGGACGCGACGGTGCTGATCCGCGGCAGCTCCGGGACCGGCAAGGAACTTTTGGCGCGGGCGATCGTCGGACTTTCGCCGCGGCGGGACAAGCCGTTCGTGATCCTCAACTGCGCCGCGCTGCCCGAGGCGCTGGTCGAAAGCGAGCTTTTCGGTCACGAGAAGGGGTCGTTCACCGGAGCGAACGCCCGCCGCATCGGCCGGGCGGAGGCGGCGGACGGCGGCACGCTGTTCCTCGACGAGATCGGCGACCTGACCTTGCAGACGCAGGTCAAGCTCTTGCGCTTCATTCAGGAGCGGACCTTTTCGCGGGTCGGCAGCAACGTCGAGCTGCGTTCGGACGTCCGTTTTCTCGCCGCGACCAGCCGCAATCTGGAGGAGCTGATGGAAAAGCGGCTCTTCCGCGAGGACCTCTACTACCGGCTTAACATCTTCCCGATCGTGATGCCCGACCTCGTGAAGCGCAAGAGCGACATCATATTGCTCGCGGAACACTTCGTCGAAAAGATGAATCTGAAATACAACAAGCACATCGTGCGCCTTTCGACGCCGACGATCAACATGCTGATGGCGTACCACTGGCCGGGCAACGTCCGCGAATTGGAAAACTGCATCGAGCGCGCGGTGCTGACCGCCACCGACGACTGCATCCACGGCTACAATCTGCCGCCTTCGCTGCAGATGGAACAGGATGATCCGCGGGAAAATCCGGGCGGCGGCGCGTCGCTCGAACTGATGATGCGCTCATACGAGCGGGAACTATTGGTCGAGGCGCTGAAACGCAACCGCGGCAACATGTCCGCCGCCGGGCGGGAACTCGGGGTGTCGCCGCGCATGATGCACTACCGCGTCACCCGGCTCGGGATAAAATCCGAGTACGATCAGAAGTGATGTTTCCGCGATCGCCGGGATGCGGTTTGTAAAATCGTTGTTCGCGGTGTATATTGATATGAGTATTGCAGTATAAGAAGTTGTTGTCGCTTGCCGGTCAGGGTGATCCGCCAGACCGAAAGGGCTCCGGGGCGAAGCGGCGATGGACTGTCAGCGGCGGAATAACTCCGAAGGAACCGAAAAAAATGAAAATATCCTGCCCGAATTGCGGACAACACTACGAGATCGACGTACAGCCACGCGGTCAACAGGTCATCTGTCAGATTTGCGGTCGCGCCTTTGTGATAGCCGCCAACACCGGAACGGCACCCGTTCCCACCGCTCAGGTGCCGCAGCAGGAGCCTCCCCGGACTGGCGGTCCCACCGGGTTGAAAATCTTCAGCGTGTTCCTTTTTGTGCTGATATTGCTGGGTGCGATGGCGGGCGCGTTCATATTGCTCATGCGGCAGCAGAATATGAAACATGAACAGCTGGCGGCGGAGTTGAGACGCAAGTCCGAAGAGTTGAGACGAGCCCAGGAATCGGCGCAGCGCCAGCAGGAAGAGGCGCGGCAGCAGGAGGAGGCGCGGCGACAGGAGGAGGCGCGCGCACTGGAGGAAAAGGAAAAAGCCGAAAAAGCGGAAAAACTTCGTCAGGAGGAGGCGCGCAAAAAAGCCGAAGCCGAACTTGCCGAACAGCAGAAGCGCGAGGAGGCTGAGAAGCGACGCGCCGAAATGGATTCCAAAGCCGAGGCGCTGCAGGAAAAGCTGGATAAACTCAAATCCGATCTCGAAGAGTTGCGCGAGCGCGAGGACGACGATCCGCAGATCGCGTCGACCGCCAGCGAGCTCGAACGGCTGAACGAGATGTTGAACAGCAAGCGGTACCAGTGCTTCGATTTCTGCGTCGTTTTCCTCAAGGTCGAATTCAAGCGGATCATGAAGTCCAAGGTCGTCCGTCCCAGCCAGCACGGTTATTACACCGCCATCTACCGTCTCAGCCCCAAGTACGGACACAAGTACGAAAAGGTCGATGTCTCGTATACTTGCGAACGGCATCAGCAGACCTGGACTCAGGAATCCGCCGACGAGTACAGAAGCAAATATCTTCCCAAGCGGCAGCTGGAAACTCAGATCAGCCGCCTGAAAAACAATCTCGCCAATCTCCGCAAAGCGTCGGCTGCCAAGCGGCAGAAGGAAGAGTACGCTTTGCGGAACGAGATCGCCAAAGTCACGGCGGAGCTGACGGCGCTGAAACGGGCGTCCGAAGACTGATCCTTCCGCCGGCGCATCACCGACCGGCGTTGCTCAGACGTAGGAGTTGATGATCTGCAGCTCCAGCACCGGCGCGTCGGGGAAACGGCTCAACGCGGAGGTGAGGGCGCTCTGCAGTACCTCGCGCTCCGTGCCGTCGTCGCGCGGCATCAGCAGATGAAAGTGGAGCTTCTTCACGCCGTCCTCCTCCCTCAGCCGGAGGTCGTAGACCTTGTAGCGCGAACTGATCTCGGCGACGGCGTTTTCGAGCCTTCCCTGCCACAGCCGCAGCTCCGGATCTTCGGAGTCGCACGGGTCGCAGTGGAGCAACAGATGCACCGGCATGTGCCGTTCGATCTCGACTTCGGCGTTTTCCAACAGATCGTGGACCTCCAAAATATCGCTGCCGGGGGCGACTTCGGCGTGCGCGGTGGCGAAATACTGATTCGGACCGTAGTTGTGCATGATTATGTCGTGGACGCCGCGGATGCCTTGGCACTGGAGCAGCCGGGATTGGAGCTCGCCCACGAGTTCGGGGCTGGGCGGCTTGCCGAGCAGCGGGTCGGTGGTTTCGCGCAGGATCTTCCAGCCGCCGAAGAGCACGAGCCCCGCGACCAGCACTCCCGCGCAGCCGTCGACCGGGAAGTCGGTGAAGTGCCCCGCCGCCACCGCGACCAGCACCGCCGCGGTGGAGCCGAGGTCGCAAAGGCTGTCGAACGCCGCCGCCCGGATCGTTCCGGAGCCGATCGCGTTGCCGATATGGCGGTAGAAGAAGAAGAGCCACGCCTTCAGGAGCGTCGCCGCCGCGACGACGGCGATCATCGTCACCGACATCTTGACTTCGCCGGGGTGCCAGATGCGGAGCGCCGATTCCTTGAGAAAGTTCAGCCCCATGGCGATGACGACCACCGCGACCACGACTCCGGCGACGTGCTCGCCCCGACCGTGCCCGAAGGGGTGGTCGCTGTCGGCGGGCTTGGCGGCGAGCTTGAAGCCGAGGATGGTCACGACCGAGCTGCCCGCGTCCGAGAGGTTGTTCACGGCGTCGGCGGCGACCGCCACGCTGCCCGAGGCGATACCGACCGCGAATTTGAGCGCCGAGAGCGCCACGTTGACGGCGATACCGACGCTTCCGCTGAAGACGCCGTAGCGCAAGCGCACCGCGGGGCGTTCGATGTGTTCGTGATCCGGGACGAAGAGCCGGATCAAAAGCTCGGTTATCATTTTTCGAGTTAGCTCAATCCAACTGATTGCGGTTCAAGATTAAAAATTCCGGATAATATACCACCAGGCGGAGATTTTTCAATCCGCCGCCAAAGGAAAAACGCCCGCATGCGGTAAGATGGGTGCGGGGCGGGGCGCGGCTTGCCGCGCCGTAAAGACCAGCATTTTACTGCAGCACACCCCCTCCGAATCGCTCGCGCGCGTGAGCGCACACCTCTGACGGCTGGCAAAACCGCTTTCGCGGTGCTATGTTATAGGCAACATAAAAACGGAGTAAACAGATAAGATGGTGGCTTTGCGTTCGATATTGCGGCGGCTCGTTCCGGCGGCGGTCATGCTGCTGCTGGCGGGGTGCGCCACGGGCTACCGTCTGGAGCCGGGCGCGGAGCTCGGCGACTGCCGAGTCGAGGCGACGGCGGAACGCCTCGTGCTGACGGGCGGCGCGGGTTCGCTGGTCTTTCGTCCCGAGTCGGTTGCCGCGACCGCGAACGGCGCGGTCAAGATCGAACTTCCGTTCGCGGTGCCTTATTCCGCAGGCGAGTATTTGCTCGAAAAGCGCTTGCTCGACCGCATCGTCAAGCCCTACTTGGCGCGCCCGCCGGCTTCGGAGCGGCGGATCGTGCTCGACCCTGGTCACGGCGGGCGGGAACCCGGCGCGCCGGGGGCGCTGGTCCCGGAAAAGGCGGTCAATCTGGCGGTGGTCCTGAAGCTCAAGCAGGAGCTCGAAAAACGCGGCTTCACGGTGCTGACGACCCGCGACACGGACCGGACGGTGTCGCTCAAAGACCGCGTCGACTTCGCGGACGCCGCGGGACCGGCGCTCTTCGTGAGCATCCACCACGATTCGGCGCGCAACCGCGCCGCGCGGGGGTACAGCGTCTACGCGGGGCGCGACAATTCTCCTTTTCCCGGAGCGAGTTTCGCGCTGGCGCTGGCGATCCAGAGCCGGATCGTGAAACTGCCCGAGGTCGTCGACCGCGGGGTCCGGTTCGCGAATTTCCGCGTGTTGAGCGCGGGAATGCCCGCGGTGCTGGTCGAGCTCGGGTTCATCTCCAACGCCGACGAGGAAAAGCTGATGAATGACCCCGCGCGGCAGGCGGCGGAGGCCGCCGCCATCGCCGACGGGATCGTCGACTACTGTCGGGGGACGCTGCCATGACGGAGCTCGGCATCTACACCCGCTACTCCGAGCTGGGAGCCTCCAGCCGTCTGCGCTGTTACCGCTACTCGGGGATGCTTCGTGAGTGCGGCTTCGACGTGCGGATGCACCCCCTGTTCGGCGACGACACGCTCCATGCCCTGTACGCATGTCGCGGTCGCAGCGGCAAGCTCGCGCGCGACCTCGCGCGGCGGATGTTTCGACTGCCGTGCGCCGAGAAAAATCTCTGGATCGAGTACGAACTCCTCCCCGGCGTGCCTTGCGGCGTCGAACGCTTGTATCTGCGCAACCGCCGCTACGTTTTGAGCTTCGACGACGCGGTGTACCTCAAGTACCGGGGAAAACGGCTGCTCGACGGCAAGTTCGAGCGCCTTGCCGCCGGAGCCGTCGGGGTGATGGCGGCGAACGATCTGCTCGTCGAGCACTTTGCGCGTTTCAACGCGAACACGGTCAAGATCCCGACCGCCGTGGATACCGACGCGCTCGCCCCCGGCGCGGAAAAGTTCCCGCGCTTCACCGTGGCGTGGATCGGTACGCCGGTCACGTTCGCGGCGCACTTTTCCCCGTTTGTACCGTTGTTCCGCGAGCTGAAAAGCGAGCTGGACGTCGACTTCGCCGTCATCGGGGGCGGGGAAGCGGCGGCGCGGGAGTTCCCCGAGGCGCGGCATTTCGCGTGGTCCGAGGCGGTCGAGCGCGAAGTGCTGCCCAGATGCCACGTCGGGATCATGCCGCTTCCTGCGGGTGACGACTTCGCCGCGGGCAAGTCGGCGTACAAATTGTTGCAGTACCTTGCGGCGGGGTTGCCCGCCGTCGCTTCTCCGGTCGGGGAAAACCGCGTCGTTCTCGAAAGCGGCGCGACCGGCTTTTTCGCCGCCGCGCCCGGGGAGTGGCGCGAAGCGCTGCGCCGTCTCGTCGCCGACGGGAAGATGCGCGACGAGATGGCGGCGGCGGCGCGCGCCGTGGCAGTCGATCGCTACTCCGTCCGGCGCTATGCGCCGATCATCGAAAATTTTCTCAAAAAAACTTTTTTCGGCGCTTGATTTCGCTTCCTTTTGACGGTATACTTTAGCCCCGTCAAAAAAGTTGGAGGAAACCATGAAAAAAAGTATCGGAATGTTCCTGCTCGGGGCCACTCTCGCGTTCGGTCTGGCCTGCGCCGCCTACATCGTCTCCCGTGCCGCCGTCAAGGTGAGCCGCTCGGAAACCATCCGGGTCAAGGGTTCGGCTTCTCAACTGGTGCGTTCCGATTACGGTTCCTGGAGCGGCAGCGTCGCCGCCGCCGCGCCGACGCAGGAGGAGGCGGCAGTCAAGCTCTCCGCCGCCGAAAAGCAGATCGTCCAGTACATCACCGCCGTCGGTTTCAAACCCGAGCAGATCGTGTGGGGCAGCATTTCGATTTCGGTCTACCATAAGAAAAACGAAAAGGGCATCGAGACCAACGAGATCTTCAAGATCCAGCTGTCGCGGAGTCTGGAGATCGAGAGCAAGGACGTCGACCGCCTCGAAACGCTCAACCGCAACTTCACCGACCTCGTCAAGCAGGGCATCTCGGTCAGCAACTGCGGTTCCAGCTACATCATCACCAATCTGGACGACTACAAGATGAAGCTGCTCAACGCCGCGACCGAAAACGGTTACAAGCGCGCCCAGACCCTCGCCGGCAGCGCGGGCGGTCAGGTGGGACCGCTGCTCTCGGCGTCGCAGGGGATCTTTCAGGTGCTCTCTCCCGGAGGCGGCGACATCAGCGACTACGGCACTTACGACAAGTCGACGATCGACAAGGAGATCAAGGCGGTCGTGACGCTGGAATTCAGCACCAAATAAGTCAATTTTCCGACTCCAGCTTGAAAAATCAGTACCGACGGGCTATATTAAAAGACTTGTTTGGCTGAAAATCAATATCAACCGGATATTTTGGAGTTTCCGAAAAAATGAAGAAAGACATCCATCCCAAGTACGGCGATGCGGTCGTCACCTGCGCCTGCGGCGAAGTGTGGCACATCAAATCCACCCGTCCCGAGGTCAAAGTCGGCATCTGCGCGAAGTGCCATCCGTTCTTCACCGGCAAGCAGAAGTTTGTCGACACGGCGGGGCGTATCGACAAGTTCAACCGTCGTTACAAGAAACAGCAGCAGGCGTAAGCCGTTGCCGGCAGAGTAAGTATCAGACGCAGCTTTCGAGGGGTTTGCCGGACGGCAAACCCCTTTTTGATTTTCGATCGCGGCGGCGGAGCGGGATATGGAACCCGGAGAGATAAAAGAGTACATCGATAAATTGCGCGCGCGCGGGCAGGCGCTGGAGGCGAAACTCGCCGATCCGGCGGTCTACGCCAAGCCCGACGAATGCCGACGCATCACGCAGGAACACCGCAAGCTGGAAACCTTGTTCTCCGACTTCGACGCGTGGGTGCGCTCCCGCAAGGAGCTTGCGGAAAACCACGCGCTGCTCACTTCCGAGAGCGACGCCGAGCTGCGCGAACTCATTTCTTCCGACATCGCCGCGCTCGAGGAGCGCTCCGCCGCGCTCGAAGCCAAGATCCAGCTGGCGCTCCTGCCCCCCGACCCCAACGACGACAAGAACATCATAGTCGAGATCAAACCCGCCGCGGGCGGCGACGAGGCGGCGCTCTTCGCGGGCGATTTGCTGCGCGCGTATCTGCATTTCGCCGAGCGGCAGGAGTGGAAGATCGAGATCCTCGACGAGAGCCAGACCGACTTGGGGGGCATCAAGAACGTGTCGTTTTCCCTTTCCGGCGCCGACGTTTACAGTTTGATGAAGTACGAAAGCGGCGTCCACCGCGTCCAGCGCGTCCCGACCACCGAGGCGGGCGGGCGCATCCACACCTCGACCGTCACCGTCGCCGTGATGCCCGAGGCGCAGGAGGTCGAGCTGGACATCAATCCCGACGACCTGCGCTTCGATGTCTTCCGCTCCAGCGGTCCCGGCGGACAGTGCGTGAACACCACCGACTCGGCGGTGCGGGTGACCCACATCCCGACCGGATTGTCGGTGGCGAGCCAGCAGGAAAAATCCCAGCACCGCAATAAGGAGATCGCGCTGCGCATCCTCTATGCCCGGCTGCTGGAGATCAAACAGCGCGAGGAGGCGGCGAAGCAGGCCGCCGACAAACGTTCGCAGGTCGGCACCGGCGACCGCAGCGAACGCATCCGCACCTACAACTACCCCCAGAACCGCGTGACCGACCACCGCTTCAATGTCTCGTCGTTCGATCTGCCGCGCGTGATGGAGGGGGAGTTGGAACTGGTGCTGGACCCGATCCGCCGGATCGTCTGCGAACAGCAGCTTGAAGCGTTGCGCAAGGCGTGATTGACCGATCCGCCTGCGCACGGCTTGGTTTTTTTCGAGGGAGGGTAAGAAATATGGACAGATCGGAGTTCCGCCGCCTGACCGAACGGGGCGTGCTGATGCTCGACGGCGCCACCGGCACCGAACTAGCCAAGCGCGGCATGCCGCCCGGGGTCGCCCCCGAAGCGTGGGTGCTCGAGCATCCCGAAGTCATCCGGGCGGTCCACGACGCCTATTTTGCTGCCGGCAGCGACGTTGTCTACGCTCCGACCTTCGGCGGCAACCCATTGAAACTTGCCGAGTTCGGTCTTGCGGATCGGACGGAGGAGATCAACTCCGGTCTGGTGCGCATCTGCCGCGCCAACGCGGGAAATAAACTCGTCTTCGGCGACGTCGCCCCCACGGGACAGCTCGTCGAGCCTTACGGCGAACTCGGTTTCGAGGAGTGCGTCAATGCCTACAAGCGGCAGATCGCCGCGCTCGTCGCGGGCGGTGCGGACGGGCTCGCCGTCGAAACGATGATGGACGTGCAGGAGGCGCGCGCCGCCTTGATCGCCGCGCGCGAAGTCGCCCCCGAGCTTCCCGTGATCGTCACCATGACCTTCGAACCCGGCGGGCGTACCTTGACCGGCAATCCGCCCGAAGCCGCGCTCGTCACCTTGCAATCTCTCGGCGCGGACGCCTTCGGGTGCAACTGCTCCACCGGTCCCGCGGAGATGACGGAGATCATCCGCCGCCTCAAACCTTACGCCGACATTCCGCTCGTCGCCAAGCCCAACGCGGGGATGCCCCATCTGCGCGACGGCAAAACGGTCTTCGACCTCGACGCGGAAGAGTTTTCCCGGCAGTCGGCGCGCCTCGTCGAAGCGGGGGCGAACGTCGTCGGCGGCTGCTGCGGCACCACTCCCGAGCATATCGCCGCGCTGAAACGCGCGCTGGCGGGAGTCGCTGCGCCCGGGATCGGCGCGCAGTTTCGCGGACTCTGCTCGTCGGCGCAACGCTTCCGCCGCCTCGCCGTCGACGAACCCTTCGCCGTGATCGGCGAACGGATCAACCCGACCGGGAAGAAACTCTTTCAGGCGGAGCTGCGCGAGGGAAAACTCGAGATCGCCAAGCGCTTCGCCGCCGAGCAGAGCGCGCAGCAGGCGGCGATACTGGACGTCAATTTCGGTCTCGCCGGGATCGACGAGGCGGCGACCATGCGCCGCGCCGTCGGCGAACTCGTGAAGACGACCGATCTGCCGTTATCCATCGACACCGTGAACCCCGCCGCCGCCGAAGCCGCGCTGCGGCTCTACCCCGGCCGCGCGCTCTTCAACTCGGTGAGCGGCGAACGCGACCGGCTGGAGCAGATACTTCCCGTCGCCGCCAGATACGGCGCGATGCTGATACTCTTGCCGCTCGACGACCGCGGCATCCCGGAGACGGTCGAAGGGCGCTTCAAGGTGCTCGACGACATCCTCGGTGCGGCGGCGAAGTACGGCTACACACCGACCGACTGCGCCGCCGACGCGCTGATCATGACCGTCAGCGCCGAACCGCTGGCGGCGCAAGTTTCGCTGGAGTTCATCCGCCGCTGTCACGACGAACGCAACATGAACACCGTCTGCGGACTGTCCAACGTGAGCTTCGGGCTGCCGGGGCGGCCGCAGCTGAATCTCGCGTTCCTCGGGATGGCGCTCGGCAACGGTCTGAACCTCGCCATCGCCAACCCCGGCGCGCCGGGGATCATGGACCTCGTCGCTTCGCGCGACGCGCTCTTGAACTGCGACGAGCGGCTGGAACGCTACCTCGCCCGCTTCACCCCGGCGCCGACCACCTCCGGCAGCGCTCCGGCGCAACCTGGCAAACCGGCGGAAAAACCGCAGCTTGCCCCCGCGGACGAGCTCTTTGCCGCCGTGGTCGGCGGCCGCAAAACCACCGCCCTCGAAGCGCTCAAGCGCGCCCTTGACGCGGGCGTCGCGCCGCAGAAGCTCGTCGACGAAGTGCTGATCCCCGCGATCACCGCCGTCGGCGAGAAGTTCGAGAAGAAAGAGTATTATCTGCCCCAGCTGTTACAGAGCGCCGAGGCGATGAAAGCCGCGATGGGCGAGCTCGAACCGCTGCTGCTCGAAAACGGCAAAGCCCGAAGCGACGGTCCCGTTTTCGTGCTGGCGACGGTGCAGGGCGACATCCACGACATCGGCAAGAACATCTTCGCGCTGCTGCTGCGCAACCACGGCTTCAACGTGATCGACCTCGGCAAGGACGTGCCGGCTTCCGCCATCGCCGAGGCGGCGAAGAAGTACCATGCCGCCGTTGTCGGGCTTTCGGCGCTCATGACGACCACTATGCCGCGCATGAAGGAGGTCGTCGAACTCTTCAAGGCGGAAAATCTCGACATCCCGATCTTCGTCGGCGGCGCGGCGGTGGACGCCAACTTCGCCGAGACCATCGGCGCATACTACGGCGCGGACGCGATGAGTTCGGTGCGCCTCGCATTGAAAGTCGTCGGGGAGCGGAAATGAACACCGAAGCGAAACGGGCGGTCATCCTCGGCGGCGGCGTTTCCGGACGCGCCGCGCTGCGGCTCTGCCGCGCGCTCGGCATCGACGCCGCGATAGTGAACGACGGCGAAGCGGAAAACCTCCCCCCGTGCGACCTCGTGATCGCTAGCCCCGGAGTGCACCCGCTGCGCTCGAAACTCTACCGCGCGGCGCGCAAAAGCGGCGTGCCGATGACGGGCGAAATGTGCTTCGGCTTCAAGCATCTGAACTGTCCCGCGCTCGCCGTGACGGGGACGAACGGCAAGACCACCACCACCGAACTTACCGCCGCGCTGCTCGGTGCCATCGGCGTGAAAGCCGTCGCCTGCGGCAACATCGGGCGCCCCGTCTCCGACGTCGCCGCCGAGGTGCTGGAAACAGGGGAAAAACTCTACGACGCGGCGGTGATCGAAGTCAGCAGCTTTCAGCTGGAGCTGGCGGAGGGTTTCACTCCCGCCGCGGCGGCGCTGCTCAACTTGGAGTCCGACCACATCGACCGCTACGCGGGCGGCTTCGCCGAGTACGCGGAGGTGAAGAAGTCGATCTTTCATAACGTGCGCCCGGAAAACCGCGTGCTGGGGCGGTCGTTCGGCGATGACGCGGCGCGCCGCGTGACCGTTGCGGACGGCGCGGTGCTTCTGGACGGAGCACCTTTCGTGCATCTGGACGAGACCCGCCTCGGCGCGCCGCACAACGTGGAAAATCTCGCCGCCGCGCTGGAACTCGTGCTGCGGCTTCGCCCCGACGCGGACCGCGCCGCGCTCGCCGCGGGCGTAAAGGCGTTCCGCCCCGGCGCACACCGCATCGAAGTCGTGGCGACCGGAAACGGCGTGACCTTCGTCAACGACTCCAAGGGAACCAACCCGGCGGCGGTGGTCGCGGCGGTGCGTTCCGTGACGCCGCCCGTGGTGATAATGCTCGGCGGCTTGGGAAAGGGGATGGATTTCACATCGCTTGCCGGTCTTGCGCCGCGTTTGCGCGCGGCGGTGGTCTACGGCGAAGCGGCGGAGGTGATCGGCGAAGTCATGCGCGGCGCGGGCGTCGCGACTTTCGACGCCGGAAAAGATTTCGGTCGCGCCTTCGAAATTGCCTGCGCTCAGGCGCGGCGCGGCGACACGGTGCTGCTCTCGCCCGCCTGCGCGAGTATGGACATGTTCAAAAACTACGAGGAGCGCGGCAACGTCTTCCGCGAACTCGTGCGAAACATCACCGAGGTGGAAAAATGAAAATTCTCCGTCTTCTGCTTCTGACCGTCGTACCGCTCTTCGCGGCGGGATGCGCAAACTCGACCGCTCCGGCGGAGCAGCCGGTTGCCGAAGATCCGGACGCGCGGCTGATCCCGCTCGCCGTCGGCGGCTGCGCAAAGATCACGCTCGAAGAAAACATGACCACCGGCTATCGGTGGACGGCGAAGTACGACGCCAAGCTCTGCAAGGTGGAGATCGACCATCGCGGTCCAGAAAACCAGGGCGGAGTTCCCCTTTGCGGCGCTCCCGGCAAGGCTATCGTCACCGTGACGCTTCTCACCAACGCTACCGCCGAGGTGGTTCTGGAATACCTCCGCCCGTGGGAAAAGAACACTCCGCCCGTCAAAACGGTCCGCTGCAAGCTGGTGTCGAAAGCGAACACGGCGGTTTTCTGACCGAGGGGGGCGTTCGGCACGGGAAAGATCATGGAATCGTCGGAAAACAGCAAAACTCCCGATCACCGGCGCGCGGGCGACAGCTCCGGGCACCGCGCCCGGCTGCGCGAGCGCTTCTGCCGCGCCGGGCTGAACGGGCTGCAGGACTACGAGGCGATCGAACTCTTGCTCTCTTACGCGATCCCGCGCCGCGACGTGAAGCCGCTCGCCAAGGCGCTGCTGCGCGACTTCGGCTCCATCGAAGGGCTGATGGACGCGCCGGCGTACCATCTGATCGACGAACACGGCATGGGCACCTCCTCCGCCGTGCTGATTCGGCTCGTCCGGGAGATGTGCACCAAGTATCTGGAACAGCGCGCCCGCGCCGCCGACGTGCTGAATTCGTTCAACAATACCGAGGAGTTCGTGCGCATGAAGCTCGGCGGCTGTCAGAGCGAGACGCTGATGACCATCTTCGTCAACGCGCGGCACCGCATCATAAATTACGAGCTCACCCCCGGTACGGTGAACCACACCTCGGTCTACGTCCGTGAACTCGCGAAGCGGGCGGTCTTGTGCAACGCCGTCGGCGTCATCCTCGCCCACAACCACCCGAGCGGGATCTGCAATCCGTCGCCGGAGGACGTTCAGCTCACGCGGGCGATCCGTCAGACATTGGACACTTTCGGGGTGAAGCTGTTGTGCCACCTGATCGTCTCGCCCTCCGAGTGCCGCCTGATCGAGGACGGCGGCGAGTGACGCCAAACTGGTAAACATTATTGTAAAAATCTTGTAGAAAAACCGGCTTCAGCGGTGTATATTTACTGTCATCATGAAATACGACGCCGGAAAACCGCATACTGAATCCCCCGGAAAACTGGCAAAGCGGATCATCCCCTGTCTGGACGTCAAGGACGGTCGGGTGGTCAAGGGCGTGCATTTTCAGAATCTGGTGGACGCGGGCGACCCCGTCGCCGCCGCCAAAAGCTACGACAGTCAGGGCGCCGACGAGTTGGTGTTTCTGGATATATCCGCCAGCAGCGACGGGCGCGGCACCATGGTCGACGTGGTGCGGCGCACCGCGCGCGAGGTATTCATCCCGCTGACCGTGGGGGGCGGCATCCGTTCGGTGAGCGACATCCGCGATCTTCTGCTCGCCGGAGCCGACAAGACTTCGCTCAACACGGCGGCGGTGCTGAATCCGGAGCTGCTGCACGAGGGGGCGGAACGCTTCGGCAGCCAGTGCATCGTGCTCGCCATCGACGCCAAGAAGATACCGGATACCGGGCGTTACGAGGTCTACACTCACGGCGGCCGCCGCCCGACGGGGATCGACGCCGTGGAGTGGGCGCACCGGGGCGTCGAACTCGGCGCGGGCGAGATACTGCTGACCAGCATGGATGCCGACGGAACGCGCAACGGCTACGACTGCGAGCTCACGCGATGGATATCGGAGTCCGTCAACGTGCCCGTCATCGCCTCCGGCGGCGCGGGGAATTTGGAGCATCTGGCGCAGGTTCTGCTGGAGGGGCGCGCCGACGCGGTGCTGGCGGCGGGCATCTTCCACTTCGGCAAGTATACCGTCGCCGAGGCGAAGGAGTATCTGCGGAGCCGCGGCATCCCGGTGCGGCTGTGAAAGAGAGTCGACAAAGTTTTTCAACCGTAAACGGACAACCATAAGCCACCTTCAAAAGAAAAGGAAAGAGAAAAATGACCAAGGAAGAACTCAAAAAGCTCGCGCTCGCCTACCACAGCGAGGGCAAACCCGGCAAGATCACCGTCAATTCGACCAAGTCCTGCCGTACCGGTCTGGAACTTTCGCTCGCGTACACCCCGGGCGTCGCCCAGCCCTGTCTGGAGATCAAGGATCACCCCGAGGACGTCTGGAAGTACACCGCCCGCGGTAACCTCGTCGCGGTCGTGAGCGACGGCACCGCCGTGCTGGGACTCGGCAACATCGGTCCCGAGGCGGGTCTCCCCGTCATGGAGGGCAAAGCGGTGCTCTTCAAGAGTTTCGCCGACATCGACACCGTGCCGCTCTGCCTCGGCAAGGTCTTCAACGACAAGGGTCGCACCGACGCCAAGAAGCTGATCGAAGCGGTCGAAAAACTGGAGCCGACCTTCGGCGGCATCAACCTTGAGGACATCGCCGCTCCCGCCTGCTTCGAGGTCGAAACCGAGCTCAAGAAGCGCATGAGCATCCCCGTTTTCCACGATGACCAGCACGGCACCGCGATCATTTCGATGGCGGCGATCTTGAACGGCATCAAGCTGCTCGGCAAGAAGATCGAGAATTGCCGCTTCGTCGTCAACGGCGCGGGCGCGGCGGGCATCGCCTGCAGCCGCTTCTATTTGACCGCCGGGGCGCGCAAGGAGAACTTCATCATGTGCGACTCCAAGGGCGTGATCTCGACCGACCGCACCGATCTGAACGAGCAGAAGCGCTTCTTCGCCGCCGACACCAAGTTCCGCACCCTCGCCGAAGCGATGAAGGGCGCCGACATCTTCCTCGGTTTTTCCGCGCCGAACTGCGTGACCGCCGAAATGGTCAAGTCGATGGCGCCGAACCCGATCATCTTCGCGATGGCGAACCCCGTGCCCGAGATCATGCCCGACGTCGCGCTCGCCGCGGGCGCCACGCTGGTCGGCACCGGTCGCAGCGACTTCCCGAACCAGATCAACAACGTCCTCGGCTTCCCCGGCATCTTCCGCGGCGCACTCGACGTGCAGGCGAGCGACATCAACGAGGAAATGAAGATCGGCGCGGCGCAGGCGCTGGCGGAACTCGCGACGATGGAGATCCCCGCCGACATCAAGGCGGAACTCGCAGCGGCGTACCCCGAAGACGCCAAGCGCGGACTTTTCGACACTCCGGCGGGCATCCGACGCGAAATGGTCATTCCCAAGCCGTTCGATCCGCGGGTCGTGCCCCACGTCGCCCGCAAGGTCGCCGAGGCGGCGATCAAGAGCGGCGTCGCCCGCAAGACCATCACGGACTTCGACGCCTACGAAAAGAGCGTGGCGGAGCGCATCCGCGCCAGCCACAAGTGACGGTCGCATGAAAAGTTTCCGGAAAGAACTCGTAATGCACCTGCCCGCCCGGCGGATGTTCGTGAACATCACGCCGCAGGTCGAACAGGCGCTCGCCGAGTCGGGCATCCGCGAGGGGCTGGTGCTCTGCAACGCCATGCACATCACCGCCTCGGTCTTCATCAACGACGACGAAAGCGGACTGCACCGGGACTTCGAGGCTTTTCTGGAGCGGCTCGCTCCGGAAAAGCCGTACAGCCAGTACCACCACAACGGCTTCGAGGACAACGCCGACGCGCATCTGAAGCGTCAGGTGATGGGGCGCGAAGTCGTGGTGGCGGTCACGGCGGGCCGGCTGGACTTCGGACCGTGGGAGCAGATCTTCTACGGCGAGTTCGACGGCATGCGCGACAAGCGCATCCTCATCAAGATCATCGGCGAGTGAATCCCGTCGCGGCGGAACCCGCAGCTTTGATAATTCGAGGCGCCGGATCCGGCGCCTTCGATCGTTGCCTCAAACTACCGTTTGGAGGCTTTTTGTCCCGTGAGCTGACAGTATTATGGGAAACGAACTCCATTTTTTCCGTTTTTTCTTGACAATCCGGAAAAGTATTATCTACTCGCAACGGGAACAGGGCATAAAAGAAAACAACTCCGTTGCGCGGGACACCGCGCAACGGAGTTGCCGTTTTTGACGACCGGTCAGCTTCTCAAATATCCGAGCGCCTGCTGGACCGCCTTGTCGGCGGGCTTTTCGTTGCCCTCGTACTCGATGTTGATGTAACCCGTGTAGCCCAGAGCTTCGAGTTCGCGCACGGTGGCGCGGCTGTCGACCACGCCTTCGCCGATCAGCGCCGGCTTGCAGAAACTGCCGTCGCGCATCTCCATCCAGCCTTCGGTGAACTCGTTGCGTCTTTCCCAGTCCTTGAAGTGGACGTGGACGATGTCCTTGAAGCACCGTTTGAGCGACGCGATCTGATCCTCGCCCGACCCGGCGTTGCCGTTGTCGAAGGTGAGTTTCAGCTCCGGCACCGCCGCCTTGAGTTCGTAGAAGTCGTCCGCCGTCACGACGGGGCTGTTCTTGCCCGGGAAGTTTTCGACCGTGAGGATGAGTCCGCGCTCCCTGGCGAGCGGGGCGACCTTGACGAGCAGCTCCGCCCAGCGGCGGCGGTTCTCCGCCGCGCTCAACTCCTTGTCAAAGGGGGCGGGGGGCAGCATCACGACCGGCGCGCCGAGGATGACCGCGTTGTCGAGGTTGGCCGCCGCCTTGGCGACGAGTTCGGCTTCGGGCACCCGGTGGAGGAAGAAGGTGTGCGCCACGACCGGCAACCCGACGTCGTCGCATTGTTTCTTCAACTCGCGCGGGTCTTCGCCGTACGTCGAGACCCAGTCGATGCCGTCCATGCCGAGTTCCACGGCGACGCGGATGCAGTCGGCGGGCGTGTAGGTTTTCTGCCGCATCAGCGTGTAGGTCATCATAGAATATTTCATGATCGTTTCCTCACTTTATGTCGTTGAGCATTTCGAGCGTCGTTTCGACGAGCTGCTGACCGCCCTTCGCCGACACGACGTTGCAGTACGGCGACGCGCTGTACCCCTTGTTGGCGATCGCGCGCTCGGTCGCGAGATACGAGCAGATGCCCGCCTTGTCGGCGGTGAGCTGCACGATGAAGGTCTGGACGAAGGGGCTCCGCGCCTGAATGCGGTGCATGTAGTCGATGAAGAGCTCGAACGGATTGCTGACGAACGCCGCTTCGCCGATGCCCGCCGCGTGGAGCGTGACTTCGACCTCGCGGTCGGACGTCTGGTTCTCGTAGGTGTTCTTGACCTTGAGGCACCGCGCGCGGGCCGCCGAAAGGATGCTGTTTTCCTTGAAATCCGCCCACTTGTCGCCGGTCTGCTTCCACGGTTCCTGCATCAGTTTGTCGTAGTTGGCGCTCTCGACCTTGTAGATGTCCTCGGGGAACATCCGGCGTTCGAGCTTGACCTTGCGGACCTCGTGATGAAGCTCCGGAGCGCTCTGCTTGTCGCGCTGCGCCCACTCGAGCACCTCGTCGAAGGCGGCGGCTATCCGCCCGGCGATATCCTCCGCCCGGAGCATGTCGAGCAAGTCGCTTTCGCGGCGCTTGTCGGCCTCCGCCTGATTCGGATAGGGCAGGGGATTGGCGCATAGTTTTGCGTACTTTTCTGGGTACTTGAGCTGGTAGCGCCGCAGTTCCGCCTGTTTGTAGTGCAGCTGGCGCGGCGAGAGGTCGCCGCCCGCGCCGCACTGACCGATGATGCCGATGTCGCCGTACTTGGCGCGGATCTTCTCACGCACCGGATGCCAGAATCCGGCGTGGAGCACCCACGCGTGCTCGTTGGTCTGCGCGGGGCAGGGGACGTTGACGAGCGCGCCCGTGAGCTTGCCCGCCGCGTCGAAGGTGTACATGATGTTGATGAACGAATCGGTGCCCGCCTCGTAGTGGCTGAACATCGGGTCGTTGGTGTTGCCGTACATCTTGCCGTGACCGTCGACCGAGATGCCCGGTCTGCCCGCGTTGGTCGGGCGCTTGCTCAGGTCGTCGAGGTAGATCACCCGGCGGCTGTGACCGACGGTCGCGAAGCCGTAGCCGTAGGCAACCGAACCGGGGGCGCGCTTCTTCCACGCCTCGGCGATGGCTTCGGCGATGCGGTCGGTGAGAAAATCCAGCGCCTCGTCCTTGCCCATCCAGTCGATCTCGCAGGGGTAGTTCTTCTCCGCCGCGTTCGGACCGGCGTGGGTGTGGGTGGAGCTGAAGATCACCTTGTCGCCGGGGATCGCGGGATCGATCTTCCGGAGTTTTTCGACGATCGTGTCCAGTATCGAATAGCGGAACGACACCATGTCGGCGGTGACGAAGATCACCGCGTCGTCGCCGTTGTCGATGGCGAGCGCGTTGGCGGTGACGGGGTTGAGTTCACCGAGCGACACGCGCATGTGGAACTGCCCCGGGATGGCGATCGGCTTGCCGGGGTTGAGACTGCTCCGACCCCAGCCGATGCTGATGTTTTTGCTCATGTCATTATCCTTTCGTTGCGGATTGGTCTTTCATGTCGTTCAACATTTCCAGTGTGGCCTCGACCAGCTGCTGCCCGCCGGACGCCGCCGCCTGATTGCAGTACGATGACGCGCTGTACCCCTTGTTGGCGACCGCGCGTTCGGTCGCGAGATAAGTGCCGCCCTCCGGACCGGGAACGCCGGCGAGCTGGACGATGAAGGTCTGCACGAAGGGGCTCCGCGCCTGCATCCGGTGCATGTAGTCGATGAAGAGCTCGAAGCGGTTGGATACGAATGCCGCGTCGCCGATCCGCACCGCGTGCACGGTGGTGGCGAACTGCCGGTCGGTATCCTGATTTTCGTAGGTGTTCTTGACCTTGAGGCAGCGCGCCCGCGCCGCCGACAGAATGCTGTTGTCGCGGAGGTCGGCAGCCGGGTTGCCGGTGTCCTGCCACGGTTTTGCCATGAGGGTCCGGCAGTTTTCGCACTCCTGCCGGTAGATCTCCTCGGGGAACATCCGGCGGTCGAGTTCGATCTCGCGGACCTCGTGACGGAGCTCCGGCGCGCTCTGTTTGTCGCGCTTCGCCCACTCCAGCACCTCGGCGAAGGCGTCGCAGATGCGTTCCGCGATGTCCTCGGCGCGGAGCATGTCGAGCAGATCCGCGGCGCGGCGGTCTTCCGCGCCCTTTTCGGTTTTGAAGAAGCCCTCCGGGTAGGGGAAGGGGTGCGCCGTCAGATAAGCGTACTTTTCGGGGTACTTGAGCCGGTAGCGCCGCAACTCCGCCTGCTTGTAGTGGAGTTGGCGCGGCGAGAGGTCGCCGCCCGCGCCGCATTGGGCGATGACGCCGATGTCGCCGTACTTGGCGCGGAGCTTTTCGCGCACGTTGTGCCAGAACCCGGAGTGGAGCAGCCACGAGTGTTCGTTCGTCTGCGCGGGGCAGGGGACGTTGACGATCGCGCCCGATAGTTTATCCTCCGCGTCGAAGGTGTACAAGAGATTGATGAACGAATCCGTGCCCGCCTCGTAGTGGCTGAACATCGGGTCGTCGGTGTTGCCGTACATCCTGGCGTGACCGTCGACCTTGATGCCGGGCTTCGCCTGTGCGTCGGGGCGTTTGCTCAAGTCGTCCATATAGACGACCCGGCGGCTGTGACCGACGGTCGCGAAGCCGTAGCCGTAGGCGATCGACCCCGGGGCGCGGTCGTTCCACGCCTCGGCGACCGCCCCGGCGATGCGGGAGCCGATGAATTCGACGGTCTCGGCGGAGCTCATCAGATCGAGTTCCGCCGCGCGCTCGTAATTCGTGAGTCCCGGTCCCGCATGGGTGTGCGTAGCATTTAGGACGATCTTTTCCGCAGGAACTTCCGGATGGTCGGATCCGAGGATCCCGACCGCCCGGTCCAGTATGCCGCCGCGCAGCACGCCGACGTCGGCGGAAACGAAGATCACCGCGTCGTCACCGTTGTCGATCGCCAGCGCGCTGACGATCACGGGGTTGAGCATACCTTTTGATATGCGCAGATGGAACTGCCCCGCCACGGCGACCGGACGGTCGGGGACGAGCGAACGCCGTCCCCAACCGATCTTCAATTTTCGCTTCATCGCGTCTGCTCCGCGGGAGACGCGTTACTTCGCCTGAGCCGCCTTCTTGGCTTTGCGCTCGTCGATGATCGCCTGAATGCGTTTGACGTCGATCTGGTCGATGTTCTCGAAGACCTTGCGGATGCCCTCCGCCGCCTGCGCGGCGATGTCCAGCCCGTTCGGGGCGCGGAGCGTCTGCACGATCGAGATGTGCTTGCGGCTGTACCGGAGCGCGTTCGGGAACTTGTCGAGCGAGTAGTCCACGCCCTCGTCGGCGCCGGGGATGCTCCACGGATAGCCGTGACCGTAGGCGTTCTTCGCGGCGAAGACCGTCATCTCGGGCAGGATGAAGCGCTGCCACACCGACGCCTTGATGCCTTCGTCGACGAGCGCGCGCTGCACCGCGTCGCGGAACGCGACCTGCGCGGCGGGATCGCTGATGCCCATTTTGTCGAAGTCGATCCGCAGATTGAAGTTGTACCAGTTGTGGGTCGCCCACTCCGGCTCGTAGGGCAGCAGCAGATTCGGTGTGCCCGCGAGGTTCTTGAGCAGGTACTCGCCGTTCGCGCGGAGCGTGTCGAAGTAGTACTGATACTTGGAGAGCTGGGCGCGGCCGTAGGCGGCGGTGATCTCGTTGTTGCGGTACATCCAGCCGAGGGCGTAGGCGTGATAGTCGCGGTTCTGCTCGGGGCGGGCGGTCTCGCCGAAGCTCCAGAGCTTGGCGGCGTTGTTGTAGATCTCCTCGTTATCGGTCACGAACATGCCGCCTTCGCCGCAGCAGAGGCACTTGTTCTGGTTGAAGCTGAAGGCGGCGCAGTCGCCGAGCTTGCCGGCGCGGCGGCCTTTGTACAACGCGCCGTGCGCCTGGCAGGCGTCCTCGATGATCTTCAGATTGTGCTTCTTGGCGATGGCGGTGATCTTGTCCATGTCATCGCAGAGACCGTGCAGCTGGACCACGACGATCGCCTTGGTGCGCGGAGTGATCGCGGCTTCGATCTTGTCCGGATCCATCAGGAAGGTCTCGGGGTTGATGTCGACGAAGATCGGAATCGCGTCGTGGTGCAGAATGCAGGTCGCGCTGGAGCTCCAGCTGTACGCCGTGACGAGCACATGGTCGCCCGCGCCGATGCCGCAGCCGACGATGCACATGTGGAGCGCCGCCGTGCCGGAGTTGGTGAAGAGCGCGTACTTGTTGCCGTTCCACTCGCAGAACTCCTTTTCGAATGCGAGGTTGTGCTCTCCGCGCGCCTGCTTCGGCTGGTGGAGGGCGTCGAGGACCATCTTTTCGTCGATCTCGTCGATCGGGGGCCAGTTCACGACTTTGCTGACATCGACCGCCGGTTTCCCGCCATAGATTGCAAGCTTCTCAGACATATCAGATACTCCGTTTTTGGGTTGTCTTTTGCCGCCGCCGGACCCCTCCCGGTACGCGGATTTTTTTTGTCTGCTACTAATTTATCTGTTTTTCAAGCAAAAAGCAACGTGAAATAATGTCAATATTTTGATAATAATGCAAAAATTATGCTTTCGGCGTCTTGAAATGCCGCCGAAGGGGGATATTTTAGGTGGCGGAGACGACAGGCGGATCTGGAACGACCTCCGCCGGTCAGATGACTGAAGATGGAAGATTTCTGGGGAACTCTGCCGCGGGTCCACAGTTTCGAGGTCCACGACTTCGAGAACATCTGGGCGGAGCGCACGCACACCACGCGGCGCATCGAACTGTTGTACGTTCTGGAGGGGCGGTTTACGCTGACGCTCGCCAACGGGCTCAAGTTCCCGGCGGTCGCGGGGGACTTTCTGCTGATCCCGGAGCAGGTGCTGCACCGCGACGTATTCGAGCCGATCAAGGGGCTGCGGATCCTGATGATCCAGTTCGACTGGGCGCACTCCGCCGAGTATTTTAAAACCGTGAACAACCGGACTCTCTGCGATCTCGATTTCGCCACCCGCACCGAGGCGATGCGCCGGATCAACTTCATGTACGAACAGTGGGAGCCCGGCGAACTCGGCAAACGAAATTCGGGCGTGCACCTGCATTCGCTGCTGATAATGTTCTACGTTTCGGCGGTGCGCTCCGCCGGGAACACGGCGCCGTCGCCGGTGCTCAAAAGGGCGCGGTCGGATATGATGCAGCAGGTCAAGTTCTTTCTGTCGCAGAACTACGCCTCGCGGATCAGTCTGGAGCAGCTGGCGCGGCGCTTCGAGGTCAGTCCCGCGTATCTGTCGCGGCTCTTCCGGCGCGAGACCGGGGTGAGCTTCAGCGACTATCTCGTCGCGCTGCGGCTGGAGGCGGCGGCGGCGCTGCTGCACAACACCTCTTTGCAGGTGGCGGAGGTGGCGCTCCGGTGCGGCTTCAACGGCAACAGCTACTTCATTCAGGTCTTCCGCGAGCACTTCGGGACCACCCCCCGGAGCTACCGCGACGGATTCTTGACGAAGACGAAAAGGCGGTCGATCCGCCCCTGACGGCCGGTCAGCGCCGCTTCGGCGATGCTGCGGGGGCTTGGCGTAGTATCAACAGCGACAGCGGGACGAGCACGAGCATGAGTATCCCGGCGGAGGCGAAGACGCCGCGCGTCTGGAAGTGGGCGACGACCGCGCCGCTCACCGCCGCGCCGGCGACGCCGCCCGCCACGCGGACGCTGGCGCTCCAGCCGAGCGCGGTGCTGCGACGTTCCGGGGCGACCGTCCGCGCGATCACGGCGATGATGATGGGTTCCAGTCCGCCCGCGGCGAAGTAGCAGACGAAGCGCCAGAATCCGAGCGTCCACAGCGAATCGGTCCGGGACTGGATCAGCGTCGCCGCCCCGGCGACGAACAGCGTCGGCAGCGCGAGCTTCCACGCCGGGAAGCGGTCGCTGAGCGCGCCGAAGAGGATGCCGGAGCACACTCCGCCCGCCGCCGCCAGCGCGCTGATGAAGCTCGTGTGCAGCGCCGCCTTTTCGGCGCCGCCGACGACTTCGACCAGCATCGGCAGAAACGGGATGTCGATCCGCCGCGACATCGCCACCGCGCCGATGAAGCCGAGCAGCAGCATGAGCTGCAACGTGAAAACTCCGCCCGGAGCTTTCGCGGCGTCCCGCTTACGGCGGGGCGGCGGCACGAAGTTTTCGCGGACGAAGAAGAGCATCAGCAGCCCGCTCAGGAAAAACATCGCTCCGCAGCAGAGAAATGCCGCGCGGTAGCTGAAGAAGTGCACGATCATGCCTCCGCCGAGGAAGCCCAGCACCGTCCCCGACCACAGCGCGGTGCTCAAAAATCCGAGTGCGAAGCCGTGGTGCTCCTCCGGCGTGTTCGACACGATCAGCGCCTGCGACGCGCTTACCGTGCCCGAAAACATCGCCGCCGTCGCGCGGATCACGATCAGCCAGGTGATGGAGGGCGCGACCATCAAAAGCGGGATGGTGACGGCGTTGAGAAAGTAGGCGCGCAGCAGCATCAGTTTGCGCCCCCAGCGGTCGGCGAGCATTCCCCAGAGCGGGTTCGAGAGGCAGAAGGTCATCGTGCCGAAGAACTGGTACATCGCCACCACGGAACCGCGCTGCGCCTCGTCGATCAGACCGAAGTGGTCGCGGATGTAGAGCGGGATGAACGGCAGCGCGAAGGAGTTGCCGCACAAGGCGAGGATCTGCCCCAGCCAGATGATGTATAAATTGCGCTTCCAGTTTACGGGGAGGGGCGTCCTGGCGGTGTCGTTATTCATGGCAGGTCGTGTTTAAGGGGCGGCGGGCGGTTCAGCCGCGCAGATATTCCAGCACCCGTTTGATCGCGAGGTCGCCGCGGCAGGCGCAGCTTTCGTACTCGATATTGATGTACCCCGTGTAGCCGAGCGCTTCGAGTTCGCGCAGCGTGGCGCGGCTGTCGACCACGCCTTCGCCGATCAGCGCCGCCCGGTAGAATTTGCCGTCGGACATCTCGCGCCAGCCTTCGACGAATTCGTCGCGCCGTTCCCAGTCCTTGAAGTGGACGTGGACGACGTCGTCGAAGCAGCGGCGCAGCGACGCGATCTGGTCCTCGCCGGGGAAGGCGTTGCCGTTGTCGAAGGTGAGTTTCAGCTCCGGCACCTCCGCTTTGAGGGCGCGGAAGTCCGCCGAGGTGACCACGGGGCTCGCCTTGCCGGGGAAGTTTTCGACCGACAGCGCAAGTTTGCGCTCTCCGGCGAGCGGAGCGACTTTTTTCAGTATCTCCGCCCAGATGCGGCGGTTGCCGTCGGCGTCCTGCTCGCTGTCGAGCGGCATGGGGGGGATCATTACGAGCGGCGCGCCTAAAGCCACGGCGTTGTCGAGATTGCGCGCAGCGGCGCTTTTCACGTCGTCCAGATCCGCCTTGCGGAGGAAGAAGGTGTGCGCCACGATCGGCAGATTCGCGTCGTCGCACTGTTTCTTGAGCTCGCGCGGGTCCTCCCCGTAGGTCGTGACCCAGTCGATGCCGTCCATGCCGAGTTCCACGGCGATGCGGATGCAGTCGGCGGGGGTGTAGATCTTCTGCCGCATCAGCGTGTAGGTCATCATCGAAAATTTCATTTGTCACCTCACTTGAGTTCTTCGAGCATTTCGAGCGTGCCTTCGACCAGCTGCTGACCGCCCTTGGCGGATACGAGATTGCAGTACGGCGAGGCGCTGTACCCGCCGTTGGCGATCGCGCGCTCGGTCGCGAGATACGAGCCGCTCGCCTCCTCGTCGGCGGCAAGCTGGACGATGAAGGTCTGGACGAAGGGGCTCCGCGCCTGGATGCGGTGCATGTAGTCGATGTAAAGCTCGAAGCGATTGGAGACGAAGGCGGCGCCGCCGATCCGCACCGCGTGGACGTTGGTCGCCAGTTCGTCATCGCCGGGGTTCTCGTAGGCGTCGATCACCCGCTTGCAGCGGGCGCGGCGGGACGCGAGGATGCTGTTGAATTTCAAGTCTCCCCACTTGCTGCCCGAGTTCTGCCACGTTTCCGCCATCGCCTTTTCGTAGTTGGCGCGTTCCGCCTTGTAGATGTTTTCGGGGAAATGGCGGCGGTCGAGTTTGAGTTCTTTGACGATGTGGCGGAACTCGGGAGCCGCGAGCTTCTCCTTGCCCGCCCACTCGAGCACCTCGTCGAAGGCGGCGGCGATGCGCTCGGCGATGTCCTCCGAGCGGAGCGCGTCCAGAAGGTCGCCGTTCCGGCGCCGCTGCTCCGCCTGCTCGTTTTCGAAGAACCCCTCGGGATACGGGTACGGGTGCGCCGCCAGATAAGCGTACTTTTCGGGGTACTTGAGCTGGTAGCGCCGCAGTTCCGCCTGCTTGTAGTGGAGCTGCCGGGGCGACAGGTCGCCGCCCGCGCCGCATTGGGTAATGATGCCGATGTCGCCGTACTTGGCGCGGAGCTTTTCGCGCACGTCATTCCAGTACCCGGCGTGGAGCACCCACAGATTTTCGCCGGTCTGCGCGGGGCAGGGGACGTTGACGATCGCGCCCGTGAGCTTGCCCGCCGCGTCGAAGGTGTACATGATGTTGATGAACGAATCGGTGCCCGCCTCGTAGTGGCTGAACATCTTGTCGTTGGTGTTTCCGTACATTCTGGCGTGACCGTCGACGGTGATGCCGGGTTTCGCCTGCACGTCGGGGCGCTTGCTCAGATCGTCGAGGTAGACGACGCGGCGGCTGTGACCGACGGTCGCGAAGCCGTAGCCGTAGGCGACCGAACCCGGCGCGCGGTTGTTCCACGCTTCGACGATGGCGTCGCCAGTCCGCTCGGCGAGAAAGTCCATGGTCTCTTCCAAGTCCATGACATCGACGTCGTGGGGGTAGTTCGCGGTCGCACCCATGGGACCCGCGTGGGTGTGCGTCGCATTCATAACGATCTTGTCGACCGGGATCTCGGGCGCGCGGGCGCGGATCTTTTCCATGGCGCGCCGGAGCATGGCGAAGCGGCAGACCACGACGTCGGCGGATACGAAGATCGCCGCGTCTTCGCCGTTGTCGATCGCGAGCGCGTTGACGGTGACGGGATTGAGCTGCCCCAGCGACACGCGCAGATGAAACTGCCCGGTAATGGCGCACGGACGCTCCGGAGCGATGGATGCCCGCCCCCAGCCGATACTGATGTTGCGATTCATGGTCTGTCTGTCCTTTCCCATGCAAGGTTGTGCTTATGATTTCGCCTTTGAGCCGTGAATATTTTCGCTGTGCCGCGGCTTGCGTCCGCGACCGATCCGGTCGGTTTCCGGAGTCCCCCCGCCGACCGGTAAAAACATCCCTCGATATAGAATACCATAATTTCCTCGAAAACGCAACCGAAAAAGCCCGGTTCCCTCCGACTTTTCCTGCGACTTTGTCGGAAATGCCGGTTGAAACGGCGCCGCCGGAGGTTATTTTATAATGGCGGCGGTTCGTGCCGAATCGAACATCGGAACAACAAAGACTCCGGGGCGGGATGATGGAAAATTATTGGAGCACACCTCCCGAGGTCGACTGTGTTCAGATCCGCAATTACGAGAACATCTGGTCGGAACATCTGCACCCCACGGTCAACGCCGAGCTGCTTTATGTGCTGGACGGCAAATTCACCCTGACGTTCGACAACGGCTTGAAATTCCCCGCGGTCGTGGGCGATTTTCTGCTGCTGCCGGCGCACGTTCGGCACCGGGACGTCTTCGAGCCCTCCCGCGGGTTGAGAATACTGATCGTCCAGTTCAACTGGGCGGGGGCGGACGGTTATTTTTCGGTCGTGAACAACCGCACGCTCTGCGGACTGGATTTCGCCACCCGCGCCGAGGCGATGCGCCGGATCGATTTCATGTACGAGCAGTGGGATCCCGACAGTGCGTGGAGCACCAAAAACATCAGCATACAGCTCTATGCGCTGCTGGCGCTCTTTTACGAATCCGCGCTGAACGCGAACGAGCGGATGAAGGTGTCGCCCGTGTTGAAACGGGCGCGCTCCGATGTCCTGCAGCAGGTCAAATTTTTCATCACCCAGAACTACGCCTCGCCGATAACTTTGGCGCAGCTGGCGCGCCGCTTCGAGGTCAGTCCGGCGTATCTGTCGCGGCTCTTCCGGCGCGAATTCGGCGTCGGTTTCAACCGCTATCTGATCACGCTCCGGCTGGAGGCGGCGGTGGCGCTGCTGCACAACACCTCGCTGCAGATCGCCGAAGTGGCGTCGCGCAGCGGTTTCAGCGACAGCGGATACTTCATCAAGACCTTTCGCCGGCACTACGGCACCACCCCCCGCCATTACCGCGGCACCGGCGCGAATAAATGACGCGCGGTCCGCAATCGGGCGACATGCGTGCGCGTCGGCGCCCCGCCGGAGGACCATAAAAAAGCCTCATCGACGGTTTATGCCGTAAAATTTGAAATGCTTTAATACTTGTTATTTGGGAAATCCTGTTTATAGCCGTCGCTTTTCTTGCTTTCCTTCTTTTCGCGCGAAAAGAAGGAAGCCGGGGTCACGGGGCGGCAGCGCCCGTGTGCCGGTAGCGCAGGCGAGTCCCTGCGTCGCCTTAAAGGCGGCGCAGTGGCGGCTAATGCGAAATCAATAACTACAATACGCGCAGGGGTGAGTACGGCGAAGCCGCACGGAAGCCCCGGAGCGCAAGGTTTCCACAAAGTACCCGCAGCCCCGGAAGGGGCGAGCGTTCGTGAATGGCGGCGAGGGCAACTTTGTGGAATTTCGCCAGGAGGCGAGCGGAGCGTATGCGGCATGTCCGGGCGGCAAGTCGCCGCTGCACCGTAACTTTTCGTGGAAACCATTTGCATACTGCACACCGGCATGTCCGCACCCCGCAAGATCGGATTCTCGATAAATGCAAAGCATACCGCAAACGAAGTCGCCAACGGGACGCCATCCATTATCTCGAAGCCGGCGTTCGGCTCGCAGGGGTTTTTCGGGTACGGCGGCGAGACGCCCCCCGCTCCCAGCACATCAAGAGTTTTATATCCCGTCGCCGGAATTTGACTGAATTCAAGCTCACGCGTGGCACAAACCGTCGAAGAACCATAAAAAAGGCGACCGGCGCAGACCTTTACGTCTGCCCCCGTCGCGTTCGTGCTTACGCTGACGGAGAGCTTACTTCTGCTCCTCCGCGGGCTTGGCTTCGGCTTTGGCTTCCGGCTTGGCTTCGGCCTTTTTTTCCGGAGCTCCGGCTTCGACCAGCATGATGATGCACATTTCGGCGGCATCGCCGCGGCGCTGCGCCAGCTTCAGGATGCGGGTGTAGCCGCCGACGCGCTCGGCATAGCCGGGAGCGATCTCGTCGAAGAGCTTCCTGGTCATCGCTTTGTCGCGCAGACGCGAAACCGCGATCCGGCGGCGGTGCAGATCGTTCTTCTTGGCGATGGTGATGAGCTTTTCCGCAAAACGGCGCAGCTCCTTCGCCTTGACCAGCGTGGTCTCGATCTTGCCGTGCTCGAACAAGCTGGACGCCATGTTGGCGAGCATCGCGCGGCGATGGGCGCCGGAACGACCGATTTTGAAAGTGTCTACTCTGTGACGCATGATTACTTATTCTCCTCTTCCTCGGCTCTGACCTTGGCGGATTCCCGCTCCAGTGCGGACATCAGCCGGTCGCTGAGGCTCATACCCAGTTCCAGACCGAGTTTTTCAACTTTTTCCTTGATCTCATCCAACGATTTCTTGCCGAAGTTGCGGTACTTGAGCATCCGGCTTTCGGTTTTGGTGCAGAGCTCGCCGATCAGCTTGATGTTGGCGCTGTTCAGGCAGTTCATCGCGCGCACCGACAGATCGAGCGTCTCCACGTCGTGCGACAGAAGTTTGAAGAGCTTTTCCTCTTCGGGACCGAAGGGTTGGTCCGGACCCTCGATTTTCGTGCCCATGAACGGCTTCAGGTGATCCAGCAGGATGCGAGCGGCCTCTTCCAGCGCGTTGCGGGGCGAGATGCGTCCGTCGGTCCAGATCTCGAGTTCGAGGCTGTCCATTTCGGTCTCTTCGCCGACCCGCGCCGCGCCGACCTGATAGTTGACGCGCGTGACGGGGCTGAAGAGGCAGTCGACCGGGATCACGCCGATTTCGCGCGATTCGGGATGTTTTTCGGCGGGCAGGTAGCCCCTGCCGTAGGCTACTTCGATCTCCGCGCGGAACGGCTGCGCCTTGTCGAGCGTGCAGATCAGCTGATCGGGATTGAGGACTTCGACGTTGCTGTCGCAGATGATGTCCGCGGCGGTGACTTTGCCGGCCTTGTCCTTGCGGATCTCGAGTTTCTTGGGTTCCTCGGAGTAGAGGTTGAGCCGGACTTTCTTCAGGTTCAGCACGATCTCCGCCACATCCTCGACCACGTTGTCGAGAGAATCGAACTCGTGTTTCGCACCGTCGATGCGGACCGACGAGATCGCCGCGCCGTTGAGCGAAGAGAGCAGCACCCGGCGGAGCGAATTGCCCAGCGTGTGACCGAAACCGCTCTGAAACGGCTGCGCGACGCAGCGCGCATAAGTATCGGTCATGGTGGCTTCGTCCCAGACAATCGACTTGGGCATCGGGAATCCGATTGCAGAACTCATAACTATTTTCCTCCAAAAATTGCTGTGCCCGCGAGGGGCATCTTTGCCATACCTTCAATGCCTCCCGGAGCGGCGTTCTCGCGGCGGCTCCGGGACGGGAACTCCGCCGTCAGACGCGGCGGCGCTTCGGAGGACGGCAGCCGTTGTGCGGAACCGGGGTGATGTCCTTGATCACCGTGACTTCCATTCCGGAGGCGGCGATGCCGCGGACCGCGGATTCGCGTCCGGCGCCGGGTCCCTTGATCCGCACTTCGACTTCCTTCATGCCCAGCAGCTGCGCCTTCTTGGCGGCGTCGCCGGCGATGACCTGCGCCGCATACGCGGTGCTCTTGCGCGAGCCCTTGAAGCCGTTCTTGCCGCCGGTGGACCAGCAGAGCACGTTGCCGTGGAGGTCCGTGAAGGTGACTTTGGTGTTGTTGAAGGTCGCCAGCACATAGGCGATCCCGCTGGGGATGTGACGTCCGCTCTTGGTGCGCTGTTTCGGGGCGGCCGCTTCGGCGGTCTGCTGTTCCGGTGCAGCTTCGAGATTTTTCACTTCTTCTTCAGCCATGATCTTAATACTTTCAGCTTGCTTTCGTTTTCGTAATTACCGGCATTATGCGGCGGCATCAAGCCTTGGCGGCCAGACGGCGCTGGGTTTTGTCGCGGATGGCGCCGATCGTGATCTTCTTACCCTTGCGGGTACGGGCGTTGGTCTTGGTGCGCTGCCCGCGGACCGGCAACCCGCGGCGGTGACGGATGCCGCGGTAGCTGTTGATCTGCTGCAGGCGGCGGATGTCGGCGGCGACGCTGCGGCGCAGATCGCCCTCGACGAGCATATCGTTCTGCAGGATTTTGGTGATGCTGGAGATCTGCTCCTGGCTGAGGTCCGCCGCCTTGAGGTTGCGGTCGATACCGGTTTTTTCGATGATCTCCAACGCTTTCGTCGGTCCGATCCCGTAGATGTAACGCAGAGCGTATTCCACGCGCTTGTTACCGGGGATGTCAACACCAATGATTCTCGGCATGTTTCAACTTGTCCTTGCGTATAATATGTTTGAAATTAAGGAATTTGTTTGTTTTTCCTCACCCCTGGCGCTGCTTGTGGCGCGGATCGCGGGAGCAGATGATGCGGATCGTCCCGTTGCGTTTGATGACCTGACAGAACTCGCATCTGCGTTTTACCGAAGCTCTGACTTTCATGATCTACGATTTCTCCAAATTTTCTGTTGGTTCAGACGGCTCAAAACACCAAAAATCCAAGCCGAGCATTACACTCCCCTTACCCGTTCGCCACTGCGAACGGGCGGTGCTGGTCAAACTAAGCTTGAATATTTCCGGAATCCGGGACCCCCGCGTCGCGAGCGGTGGAATTTGCGATACGACCGAAAACCCCGAAAACCAATAAAATTGTCTTATAAAATACCACTGCACGACCGCTTTTTCAAGTGCACCTTAGACCGAAAATGCTTTTTTTTGCGGGTGTGTTGAAAAACGCGATATGTCAAGATACATTATAGGATACTGACACCACAGGACAGCGGGAAGGGCGAGGAGCATGGGCGGTTTTTTTGGGGTCGTTGCGGATCGCGATTGCGTCTGCGACGTGTTCTACGGTACGGATTATCACTCGCACTTGGGGACCAAGCGCGGCGGTCTGGCGGTTTACGGAGATGACGGGCGGATCAGCCGCCGCATCCACGACATCACCAACGCGCAGTTCCGCTCCAAGTTCGACGAGGACATCACCAAGTTCCGCGGTCGGGCGGCGATCGGCGTCATCAGCGACGGCGAGGATCAGCCGCTCGTCATCTCGGGCGGCATCGGCAGTTTCGCCATCGCCACCGTCGGCAAGATCAACAACATCCGCGAGATCGTCCAGCGCGAGTTCGATTGCGGGCACAGCCACTTTTCCGAGTCCGGCGACGGCGAGTTCAACCAGACCGAGATCGTGGCGTCGCTGATCTGCCGCAAGGATACGATCGCAGCCGGCATCGAATACGCCCAGCGGGTGATCGACGGTTCCTGTTCGATAATGATTCTCGCCGGCGGCAAGGTCTTCGCCGCGCGCGACCGCTACGGCAGGACGCCGGTGATCCTGGGGCGCAAGAACGGCGCCACCGCGGTGGCGATGGAGAGCACGGCGTTTCCGAACCTCGACTACACGCCGCTGCGCGAAACGGGTCCGGGCGAGATCGTGGAGATAAGTTCCGACGGCGTCAAGTCGCTCCGCGCCCCCGGACCGACGATGAAGATCTGCACCTTCTTCTGGGTCTATTACGGCTATCCGTCGAGCTGCTACGAGGGGATCAACACCGAAAGCGCCCGCTACCGCAACGGCGCCAGCCTCGCCGAGCAGGACGCGGACATGAAAGACAAGATCGACTCGGTCTGCGGCATTCCCGACTCGGGCATCGCGCACGCGGTGGGGTACTCCAACTGCATGCACCGCCCGTACCGGCGGGCATTCGTGAAATACACTCCGACGTGGCCGCGCAGCTTCATGCCGCAGGATCAGCGGATGCGCGATCTCGTGGCGCGGATGAAGCTGATCCCCGTTCAGTCGGAGATCGAGGGCAAAAGACTCCTGTTCTGCGACGATTCGATCGTGCGCGGCACCCAGCTCAAGGATACGGTGCGTCAGCTTTACGACCGCGGGGCGAAAGAGGTGCACATGCGTTCCGCGTGCCCGCCGCTGCTCTTCGGCTGCCGTTTTCTGAACTTCTCGCGTTCGCGCAGCGAGCTGGATCTGGCGGCGCGGCGCGCCATCGCCAAGCTGGAGGGGGTGGACGATCCCTCCGAGGAGATGATCAAGCCCTATCTGGAATACGGGTCGGAAAAATACAACGCGATGGTCGACGAGATCCGCAAGAACCTGCGGCTGACTTCGCTCAAATACCAGAAGCTCGAGGAGTTGATCAAGGCGATCGGGCTGCCGCGCGAAAAGATGTGCACCTACTGCTGGAACGGGTGCGACGTCGATTGCGAACCGCCGCAGTTCGAATAGCCTTCACAAGTTTTTGTCGTCCCGATAGTATACGGATGATGTAACCGCCAATAAAATCAAGGAAAGGCAGGTTGTTATGAGAAAGTGGATCGGATGTGTGGGCGCGCTGCTGGCGGCGCTGACGGTTTTTGCCAAGTACGGCGCGACGATTTCGCTGAATCGAGCCGACGGGTTGTACAAGATCGGCGAAACCGTGACCTGCCGGGTCAAGTTGACCAAAAACGGCGAGCCGCTCGTCGGTCAGCGCGCGCGCATGACCTTGAAATGGGAGGGGAAGACCCTCAAATCGGAGGATTTCGAAACCACCGGCAAAGTGGTCAAATTCAACTATACCGCCGATAAGCCGGGCTGGGTGTTTTTCGGCTTCGAATTGCTCGGCAAAAACGGCAAGGTCATGCGCGGAGACCAGGTGCAGCGCCACAGCGCCAAGCCGACGATCGTGACCGAGATCGGCGCGATCATCGAGCCGGACAAGGTCGTGACCGGGATCACCCGTCCCGCGGATTTCGAGGAGTTCTGGGCGAAGCGCCGTGCCGAGCTGGACAAGATTCCGATCGAACCCAAACTCGAACCGATGGAATCTCCCGACAGCGGTATCAAACTTTTCAAAGTCACCGTTCCGGCGATCGGCGAACATCCCGTGACCGGCTATCTGGCGCTTCCCGCCGACGCCAAGCCGGGCAGCTGCCCCGCGTATGTGGACTGGGCGAGCTGGAGCGCCAGCGACGCCAATCCCAATTCGGCGATCGGCAGCGCCCGTCAGGGGTTCATCGGCTTCGCACCGACATGGCACGGGCGTCCCGTCGCCATGGGCAAGAAATGGTACAACTACAAGACCACCATCACCGGGATCGACGGCGGCATGGTCGGCATCCAAGACCGCGACACCTGGTGCTTCGGCTTCATGTACTACCGGGTCATGCGGGCGCTGGATTTCGTGAAGAGCCTGCCCGAGTGGGATCATAAGACGCTGGTTTCGCGCGGCGGCAGTCTGGGCGGCGCGCAGTCCGCTGCTGCGGCGGCGCTGGACAAGGACGTGACGCTGGCGCTGATCATGAATCCGTGCTTCTGCGAGTTCGACGGCGACGCCTCCGGGCGCACCGGTTCGATCCCGCGCGGCGGCGCGAGGGCGGCGGCGAAGAGCCCCGCGGCGCTCAAGGCGCAGAGCTATTACGACTGCGTGAATTTCGCCCCGATGATCAAGTGCCGGACCTTCGTCTGCACCGGCGGCACCGACGAGCTGTGCCCGCCCTCGAACGTCTACGCCGTGTACAATGCGCTCCCCGCCGGAACGCCGAAGCAGATCTTCTTCAATCCGGCGGTCGGTCACTACGGGCAGATCAACAAGAGCGTGGCGCCGCACATCAAGGCGCTCTTCGATTCGGTCAAGATCACCAATTACGACGTCAAGAGCGAGCGCGGCGGCAGCCTGACGGCGAAGTAAGTCGTTATTAAAGGAGCGGTGTTTGATGATGAAAAAGATGATCGGTCTGCTGACGAGTGTGTTTCTGGCGGTGTGCGCCTTCGCCCGGTATTCCGGGGAAATATCATTGGACAAGGAGGACGGTATCTACAAATCCGGCGACACCGCGGTGTGCCGGGTGCTGCTGAAGAAGGACGGCAAGCCGCTCAAGGACGTGCAGGCTCGGCTGATCGTCAAGTGGGAGGGGCAGGTCGTCGACCGGCAGGAGTTCAAGACCACCGGCGAACCGCTCGAGTTCACCCGGACCGTCGACAAGCCCGGCTGGCTGTATTTCGGTTTCGAAGTGCTGGACAAGAACGGCAAGGTGCTCCGCGGCAAGAATGTGCAGGTGCACCCCCGCAAACCGACGATCGTGACCGAGATCGGTGCGCTCTTCGATCCGGACAAATTCGTGTCGCCGGTGCGCGAGCCAGCCGACTTCGACGAGTTCTGGGCGAAGCGCCGCGCCGAGGTCGATGCGGTGGAGCAGCCGCCGACGCTGGAAGAGCTCGACTCCGGCGTCAAGGGGGTCAAACTTTACAAGGTGACGATCCCGTGTCCGCGCGGCATCACGGCGACGGGGTACCTCGCGTATCCGGAAAACGCCGCGCCGAAGAGCCTGCCCGGATATCTGTTCTTCCAGAGCCTCACCCACGCCGATGTGAACAACAAGGGCGTGATCGCCCAGGCGAAGCGGGGCGCGCTCGCATTCGCGGCGACGTGGCACGGCTTCCCCAACGGCAAGTCTAAGGAGTTTTACGACAAGAACCTGCACGCCTATCTGCGGGGCGGCGCGCCCGGTCTCGGCGACCGGGAAAAGTGGGTTTACAGCGACATGTTCTTCCGGGTGATGAGCGAGTTGCGCTTCCTGCGTTCGCGTCCCGAGTGGGACGGCAAGACTCTGGTCGTCTACGGCGGCAGTCTGGGCGGCATCCAGTCGGCGTTCGCGGCGACCGACCCGACGGTGACGCTGGCGGTCGTGAGCGTGCCCTCGTTCTGCGAGTGCAACGCCTACGAAGTCGGACGCACCCCGTACAGCGTCTTCCGGCGGATGGGGGCGGAAAAACTCAAGGAGCATCCCGAATATATAGAGATGGGCTTCTACTACGACATCGTGAACTTCGCCAAGCGCATCAAATGCGAGGTCCACGTCTGCACGGGGTTCGTCGACGAATCGTGCTATCCGTCGAACGTTTACGCCTTCTACAATTCGATCCCCGAGTCGACGGTCAAATCCATCTCGACCAACCCGCGTACCGGGCACTTCAACACCACCAAGAACGTCAAGGGCGACTCCCGGGTGGGCGAGGTCTTCCGCTCGACGGTGGTCAGCGCTCTGCCGAAAAACGAACCATCGGAGCAAAGGTGAAATGGCCGACTCGACGGCAGTGGTGAAATACTCCGGCGACATTTCGCTGGACCATGCGGACGGATTTTACCGCTCCGGCGAGACGGCAAGGTGCCGGGTGTTGCTGCGCCGAGACGGTCGACCGCTTTCCGGCGTCAGGGCGCGGCTGCTGCTCAAGTGGAACGGGCAGCTCGCGGCGACCCGGGAGTTCGCGACCACCGGGGAGCCTCTCGAGTTCTCGTACCGTGGCGAAGTTCCCGGCTGGGCGTATTTCGGTTTCGAAGTGCTCGGTGACGACGGCGAACCGTTGAGCGGCGAGGGCGTCTTCAAGCACCACATGAAGCCCACGATCGTCACCGAGATCGGCGCGATGTTCGACGCGGACAAGATAGTTTCCTGCGTGCGCGAACCCGCCGATTTCGAAGAGTTCTGGGCGAAGCGCCGAGCTGAGGTCCAAGCCATTTTGCCGCTGCGTTCGGAGCTGAAGGAGCTCGACTCCAAAACTCCGGGGGTGAAACTCTTTTCGGTCTTTCTTCACTGTCCGCGCGGCATCGTGGCGTCCGGGTATTTCGCGCATCCGGAAAACGCCGCGCCCAAGTCGCTGAAGGCGGGGCTCTTTTTCCAGAGTCTCACCTTCACCGACGCGCTGCGTCCCCGGGCGGTCCGTATGGCACAGTGCGGGCTGCTGGGATTTTCCGCCAGCTGGCACGGCTTCCCCGTCGCCAAGCCGCTCAACTTCTACCCGGATGCCATCCGCCCGTACTACCAGCGGGGAATGGCCGGACTGCTCGGGGTCGGCGACCGCGAGAAATGGGTGAACAGCGACATGTTCTTCCGGGTGATGTGCGAGCTGGAATTCATGAAGAGCCGCCCCGAATGGAACGGTCGCGATCTGGTCGTTTCGGGCGGCAGTCTGGGGGGCATCCAGACGATCTTTGCTGCGGCGATCGATCCGGCGGTCACGCTGGCGCTGATTGCGGTGCCCTCGTTCTGCGAGTGCAACGCCTTCGAAGCCGGTCGGACTCCGAACGGAGTCTTCCGCCGCATTCCGGTCGACGAGTTGAAGAAGCATCCCGAGTATCTGGAGACCGGGTTCTACTACGACTCGGTGAACTTCGCGAAACGGATAAAATGCGAGACCTTCGTCTGCACGGGGTTCACCGACGAGGCGTGCCACCCCTGCAACGTGTACGCCTTTTACAACGCCATTCCGGCAGCGGTGCATAAGACGATCACGACCAATCCGCGCACCGGGCACTACAACACGACCAAGGATCCCAACGCCGCCGCGCGAATGGCGGAGTTCGGCGGCGCGATCACGATCAGCCGGCAGCCGGACGACGCGCGGTAAGTCATTCGACCGTAACGAGCTGAGAGCGGCTCTCCGGAATAAAGGAAACGGAAAGGAATTTGACCATGCGTTCGATTTGGATCAAAATCGCCGCACTGTCGCTGTCCGCGATGACGGGGCTTGCCCTCTTCGGCGGCTACGGCGGCAAGATAACGCTGGACAAGCCGGAGGGCTTTTACCATGTCGGCGAGACCGTGGTCTGCAAGGTCACGCTGCTCAAGGACGACGTGCCGCTCAAAGGCACGAAGGCGCGGATGATCCTGCGCTGGGACGGCGGCGACGTGGAGACGAAGGATTTCGAGACCACGGGTTCCCCCGTGGAGTTTTCGTATACCGGAAAGGCTCCGGGGTGCGTGTATTTCGGGTTTCAGGTCTTGGGCGACGACGGCAAGCCGCTCTCCGGCAAGGGTGTGTACAAACACAGCGCCAAGCCGACGATCGTGACCGAGGCGGGTGCGATGTTCGATCCGGAAAATATCGTTTCGTGCGTCCGCGAACCTGCCGATTTCGACGCTTTCTGGGCCGCCCGGGTCAAGGAGGCGGAAGCCGCTCCGCTCGATCCCGTGATGACCAAGCTGGACGCGGGCGTCGAGGGGGTCGAACTCTTCGCCGTCACCTTGAAGGCGGCGCGCGGTCTGACCGCCACCGGCTATCTGGCATATCCCGTCGGCGCCAGCCCGAAGAGTCTGCCCGCGCACCTTTCGTTTCAGAGTCTCACGTATGGGGACGCCAATCGCCGCACCGCGGTGAATATGGCAAAAAACGGTCTGCTCGCTTTCCACGCGAGCTGGCACGGTTTCCCGCTCGGGCGGAAAGCGAAGTTCTACAAAACCGAAGTCAAAAAGTATTTCAAAAGCGGGTTCCGCAACTTCGGGGACAAGGAAAAGTGGGTCTGCAGCGATATCTTGTTCAGGGTGCTCTGCGAACTCAAGTTCATAAAAAGTCTGTCCACGTGGAACGGTCGGGAGCTGATCGTTTCCGGCGGCAGTCTCGGCGGCATCCAGTCCGCGTTCGCGGCGGCGATCGATCCCGATGTCACGCTGGCGCTGGTCGGGGTCCCGGCGTTCTGCGAATGCAACGGTTTCGAGGCGGGAAGACGCTCCAACATGTTCCGCCGCACCCCGGTCGAAAAGCTCAAGGCGCACCCGGAGTACTTGGAAACGGGTTTTTATCATGATACGGTCAATTTCGGCAAACGCATCAAGTGCGAGACTTTTGTCTGCACCGGTTTCGCCGACGAGCTGTGCCCACCCTCCAACGTCTATGCGTTCTACAATGCGATCCCGGCGACCGTCAAAAAGAGCATGAGCACCAATCCGTTTACCGGTCATTACGGCACGACCCGCAATATCAAGGGCAACGAGCGGTTGCGGAAAATGTTCCGACAGGTGATCATCAACGCCACGCCGCCGGACGTGCGTTGACGGCGCAGGAGAAATTCGATCGTGAGCAACGGATTCAGGTATCTGGCGGTATTGATCTCCGCTTTCTGCGCGCTGATCGCGCGCGGCGGTTACACGGCGGAAATCGCTCTCGACCATGTGGACGGTATCTACAGATCCGGAGAAACGGCGGTGTGCCGGGTCCTGCTGATCAAGGACGGCAAACCGCTCAAGGACGTGCCGGCGCGGCTGATCGTCAAGCGGGAAGGGCGGATCGTCGACCGGAAGGAGTTCACCACCACCGGCGAATCGCTCGAGTTCACCCGGACCGTCGACAAGCCCGGCTGGCTGTATTTCGGTTTCGAGGTGCTGGGCGCCGACGGCAAGGCACTCCGCGGCAAGAATGTGCAGGTGCATCCCCGCAAACCGACGATCGTGGGCGAGATCGGCGCACTCTTCGACCCGGACAAACTCGTGTCGCCGGTGCGCGAGCCCGCCGACTTCGACGAATTCTGGGCGAAGCGAATCGCCGAGGTCGCGGCGGTCACGGAACCGCCGACGCTCAAGAAACTCGACTCCGGCGTCGCGGGCGTGAAACTCTATGCGGTGACGATCCCCTGTCCGCGCGGCGTCACGGCGACGGGGTACCTCGCGTATCCGGAAAACGCCGCTCCGAAGAGCCTGCCGGGATACATGTTCTTTCAGGCGCTCACATACACCGACGTCGCCCGCCGGAAGGCGGTCGAGCGCGCCAAAGACGGGGCGCTGGCGTTCGCCGCGACGTGGCACGGCTTCCCGGTCGGCAAATCGAAAAAGGATTACGATAAAGTGCTCCACGACTATTATCAGGTCGGGCAAAAGGGATTGGGCGACCGCGAAAAGTGGGTGTACAGCGATATTTTCTTTCGCGTGTTGAGCGAGCTCCGGTTCCTCGGGGCACGCCCGGAGTGGGACGGCAGAACGCTGATCGTTCACGGCATCAGTTTGGGCGGCATTCTGTCGACCTTCGCGGCGGCGATCGACCCGGCGGTGACGACCGCGGTGATCGGCGTGCCCTCGTTCTGCGAGTGCAACGCCTTCGAAGCCGGACGCACCCCGCACAGCGTCTACCGGCGGGGCGGGATCGAGCGGCTCAAGGAACATCCGGAACTCGTGGAGGCGGGATTCTACTACGACGCGGTGAATTTCGCCAGGCGGATCAAGTGCGAGACCTTCGTCTTCACCGGCTTCGCCGACGAGTCGTGCTACCCGTCGAACGTATTCGCCTTCTACAACGCGATCCCCGCGACGACGAAAAAATCCATGTCGACCGATCCGCGCATCGGTCACTTCAACACGGTGCTGCCTCCCTCCGCCGCTGCGCGGCTGAAGGAGTTGACCACGATAAGCCGACAACCTGAGGAGGCGCGCTGACGGCGCGCCGCTTCGAAAAAACAGGAGAATTTCGATTATGAACATCGACATGTTCAAGCGTCTGGCGGTACTGACCGCCGTTTTCGGCGCGTTGATCGCGTGGGGCGGTTACACGAGTGAAATCGCTCTGGACAGGAAGGACGGGATCTACCGATCCGGCGAAACGGCGGTGTGCACGGTGCGGCTCTTCAAGGACGGTCAGCCGCTCGCGGGCGAAAAGGTGCGCTTGTCGACCAAGTGGGAGGGTAAGCTCGTCAAGACCGAAGATATCGTCGCCGACGGCAAGCCGATGACCGTTTCCTACACGACGGAGCAGCCGGGGTGGGTGTACTTCGGCGTTCAGGTGCTGGGAAAAGACGGCAAGCCGGTCAACGCCAACAGCTCCAAAAGCGCGCTGATGCGCCGCTTCAAGCCGACGACCGCCGCCGAGATCGGCGCGATGTTCGACGTGGAAAAGATCCGTTACACGGTCGAGCCCCCGGCGGACTTCGACGAATTCTGGGCGAAGCGTCTGGCGGAGGTCGCCGCTCAGGAGCTGGAGCCCAAACTGACCGAGCTCAAGTCCGGCGTGCAGGGGATAAAACTCTTCGCGGTCGAGCTCTCGTGCCCGCGCGGTATCAAGGCGACGGGGTATCTTGCCTACCCGGAAAACGCAGCGCCCAAGTCGCTGCCGGCGTGCCTCTCCTATCTGAGCTGGACGAATTCCGACGCCAGCCGCGGCGGCGCCATCGTCAATGCCAAGCGCGGCGCGGTGGCGTTTTCGGCGACGTGGCACGGTCTGCCCGTGGGCAAGGATGCCAAGTATTACGAAGGCATCCTCAAGAAGCGGGTGAACGGCGGTATGACCGGCATCACGGACCGCGATACCTGGATCATGGGCGAAATATCCTTCCGGGTGCTCTGCGAGTTGAAGTTCCTGAAGAGCCTGCCCGAGTGGAACGGCAAGGACCTCATCTCCATCGGCGGCAGTCTGGGCGGCGCGCAGTCGACCACCGCGGCGGCGCTCGACAAGGACGTGACGCTGGCGCTGGTGAACGTCCCCTGCTTCTGCGAGTTCGATGGCGCGGCGGTGGGCAGGAAGGGTTCGATCCCGCGTCGTTCGGGGTCGAAGACCCCCGAAGCGCTCAAGGCGCAGAGTTATTTCGACTGCGCGCATCTGGCGCGGACCATCAAATGCGACATTTTCGTCTGCACCGGCTTTGCCGACGAAGGCTGCCCGCCGTCGTGCGTTTACGCCTTCTACAACGCGATCCCCGAGGGGACGAACAAGGTGATCTCCACCAATCCGAAGACGGGACACTACGGCACGACCGCCAATGTCGGCGGCAACGCCCGGGTCGAAGCGTTCTTCAAGGAGGCGAAGATCGGCGCCGTGCCGTCGGAGGTCAGGTGATGGCGGGAAACTGGATCACCGAGGCGGCGAACGGCTACGGTCAGACCATCGAGGTCAAGGCGTGCCTCTGCTCGCGGCAGAGCAAATTCCAGAAGATCGAGATCTTCGAGACGGTGAAGCTCGGGCGGCTGTTATTGCTCGACGGCATCATCCAGCTCACCGACAGCGACGAATTCGTCTACCACGAGATGCTCGCCGACCTGCCGTTCTACGCTCACGCGGGGGTGCCGCGCCGCGCGCTCGTGATCGGCGGCGGCGACGGCGGCATCCTGCGCGAGCTCGGGCGGCACCCGGAACTCGAAAAGATCGACATCTGCGAGATCGACGGCGAGGTGATCGCGGCGGCGAAGGAGTTTCTGCCGCGGACCGCCTGCGGCTACGACGACCCGCGGGTGACGGTGTACGTCGCCGACGGCAGCGAATTCATCCGGGAGCGCCGGGGCGAGTACGATCTGATAATCGTCGACTCCACCGACCCGGGCGGTCCCGGCGAACCGCTCTTCGGTGCGGAGTTCTACGCGAATCTGAAGCTGGCGCTGCGTCCGGGCGGGGTTATCGCCACGCAGTCCGAATCGCCTTTTTTGCTGCCGCAGGTCGTGAAGCAGCTGAATCAGGCGGCGCGGCAGAATTTCCGCTTCGTTGCCTACGCGGGGTTCGCGGTGCCGACCTATCCGACGGGGATGATCGGCGCCTGCGTCGCCTCGGACGGACGCGACGTGACGACTCCCGAGCGCCCCGTTCCGCCGGAGCTGGCGGAAAAACTGCGCTACTACACGAGCCAGGTCCATGCCGCGAGCTTCGTGATGCCCGCGTTCGTGAAGAAACTCCTCGCCTAGCCCTGTTTTTTGGTGAAGCGGCTTTCGGTGCCGTTGAGGAGGCGCTTGATGTTTTCGGTGTGGCGCAGCACGGCGACGACCGCCGCGACGATGAGGAAGCCCATCGTTTGGTTGCTGCGCGCGGTCGGCGTACCCAGCGACAATCGGCGGAAGATCAGCGCGAAGATCGGCAGCGATACTGCGGCGAGGATGCTTGCCAGCGACACATAGCGTCCGATGAAGAACGCCGCCGCCCAGACTGCGGCGGCGCAGACGAGCGGGTAGGGCGCCAGCGCCAGCGCGACGCCGGCGGCGGTGGAAACTCCCTTGCCGCCCTTGAATTTCAGATAGACGGGGAAGATGTGTCCGACGATCGCCGCCGCGCCGCAGCCGAGTGCCAGCCACGGCAGACAGGGGTATATGAGCTGTGCCGCGACGACGGGCAGCGCGCCCTTGAGGAAATCGAGGAGGAAGCAGACTTTACCGGCGGTTTTGCCGACGGTGCGGGTGACGTTGGTGGCGCCGATGTTGCCCGAGCCCGCCTTGCGGACGTCGATGCCGTACAGCTTGCCGATGAGCAGTCCGAAGGGGATCGCTCCGATGAGATAAGATACGACGATGCAGACGATGCAGACTATCATCGTCACATTTACGGTTCCGGAATTCATGATCTGTCGCTCCCCCGGGTTGGCAACTTGCGCGTTTTTGGGTTACATTATATCACAAGGATAATATGCCGCCGCGAAGGTGGAAAATCAAATTGCGGCGGGAGGTGGATATGGAAAAAGTCGGCAAATTGATCGTCGGCGCGGGGGAAAGCTCCGCCGACATGCGTTACGCGACCGGACTTTCGACTCCGGACGCGTTCATCTGGGCGGCGCGGGGCGACGATTCGGTCGCGGTGCTGTCGCCGCTCGAGTTCGACCGCGCCCGGCGGCAGGCGAAGCAGGGCGTCCGTCTGATGCCCGAGCGCGAGCTCGGCGGCGGCGGTCGGACCGCCAATATCGCGAAGCTCGCGGAGCAGCTGGGCGTCAAAGGTTTTCTCGTTCCGTTCGACTTTCCATTGTGCCTTGCCGACGAACTGCGCGCCGCGGGGGTCGAACTTCACGCGGCGGGGGAGGGGAGTTTCTTCCCGGAGCGGGAGTTCAAAAGTCCCGCCGAGGCGGAGCTCGTCACTTCTTCGCTGCGCGCCGCCGAAGCCGGGGTCGAGCGCGCCGCGCACATTCTGGCGGATTCCTCGATCGCCGCCGACGGCATGATCGTGTATGAAAATGCTCCGCTCACGAGCGAACGACTGCGCGCCGAGATCGACACCGAACTCTTGCTCCACGGCACGCTGCCCACGGGGACGATCTGCGCGGGCGGAGTTCAGGGCGCGTGCCCGCACAACGCGGGGAGCGGCGTGCTGTACGCCAACACCCCGATCGTGATGGACGTTTTCCCGCGCTCCGTCGAAACGGGCTACTGGGGCGACCTCACGCGGACGATGCTCAAGGGGCGCGCCCCGCAACTTGTCGCCAACGCCTATCAGGCGGTGCGCGAGGCGCGGGAGCACGCCAAATCGCTGATCCGCCCCGGCGCGATCCCCGAGGAGATCCACCGCGCGGCGGCGGCGGTGCTGGAAAAACACGGGTTTTACACCGGGCGCGGCGATGGCGGCGAGTTCGGATTTTTCCACGGTCTCGGTCACGGGGTCGGGCTGGAGATCCACGAAGCGCCGCGCTTGAGCCTCCGCAACCGCAAACCCCTGCGCGGCGGCGAGATCGTCACCGTCGAGCCGGGACTTTACTACCCCGAGTGGGGCGGCATCCGCCTCGAGGATATGGTCTATGTCGAAGCGGGCGGGAGCTGCCGCTGCCTGACCGAAATCGGGGATTTTTTGGAGATCCCGTGATTTCCGGGGTTGCAAAACTCGCTGAGTGTGTTATATTAATAAGATGTTACGCTTGGATTGGTGCGTTTTCTGGTCCGGAATCCGTGCTGACCAAGTTGGGAAAAAACAACAATACTGGAGATCTGAAAATGGACAAGGCTGAAAGAGCTGAGATCATCAAGAAGTTCGGGCGCAAAGAGGGCGACACGGGTTCCCCCGAGGTCCAGATCGCGCTGCTGAGCGCGCGCATCAACGGTTTGACCGCGCACCTCAAGGTCAACTTCAAGGACAACAGCACTCGCCGCGGTCTGCTGGCGATGGTCGCCCTCCGCAAGAAGCTGTTGAACTACCTGCTGCGCGAGAACCGCGAGAAGTATCTGGAAGTCACCGCCGAGCTGGGTATCCGCCGGACCAAGTGACGATCCGCACAAACCGGACTATCGGGCGGCTCCCGCTTCGGGGAGCCGCTTTTTTTTTGCGAAAACTCGCGCGTTGAGCTTGACAATTACGCTCCTGCGGGGTATTTTTATACACCGACAATCGGATAGCGGAGAGATGCCTGAGTGGCCGAAAGGAACGGTTTGCTAAACCGTCGCAGGGGTAACCTTGCCGGGGGTTCGAATCCCCCTCTCTCCGCCATTTTTGTACCCTTTCATAAAAATCACCGTGAAATAAAAAATCGACCTTGGCAAATGAATTTGCCGGTCGATTTTTTTAATTTCACTTTACTCCGCTCTGCGCGGCAGAGCGGGTGATTTTTATACGGGTTGCCTCCGCTTCGCTCCGGCACTTCGGCGGCTTACACCGCCTCGTCGAATCCCCCCTTGTCTCGCCGTAGCCTTGGCGAAGGCGGATCTCTCCGCCATTTTTTTGCCCCCACCCGAGTCTTTAAATCAGAGTAAGTTTACCCCGCCTCCGCTAAAACTCGCTGCCGCAAAGCCTTTTACGCAAATTTTCTCAGTGTGCTTGAAACACACTCAGACCGCCAGATCAGACAGTTTTGCCCCGATTTTACACCAATTTCAGTCTGAATTCTGAGAATTTCTGCCGTCCCCGAAAATCCGGTGTAAATTCACAAATCGTTAATAATCAACAATAATGCCTTTTTGAACTTTGCCGAGCCGGGTGGCAGATAAAAACACGGTCGCGCGGGATTCGAACCCAGGGCAAAGTACGACCCGATTTTGAGGTCGGCAAGTTTGCCTTGTCGAGAGGAATAGACCCTTTTGCATTTTTGAAACACGGCGTGTTTCAAACCGCCACCCACGGTCTAACTGGTAAAAACAGCCCTCTACTGACCTCAAAATCGGCTGTAGTTTGACTTCTCAAGGGGTGGCAGGAAAAAACTCTCCTACCGTTTTTGCAAGGCTGACAAAAAGTCTGAAGAACGCCCGGCAAGGATCACCGGCTGGCGGGCGATGGTCGAGGCCCCCCTTTATTGGGGGAGGAATAAAAATCTGCTTCCCCGCCACGAAAGGCACTTGAAAGCCCGTCCACTCCGGGGAAGCAGATGGCAAAGACTTTTTTATGTGGATGAACGTTTGAGTTTGGCACATTCCTTTTGCATATGCATCAGGCGCTTTTGATTGGTCGGATGGGTGGATAGAAAACGCTCCCAGCCTGGAACGCCGTTTTGTTTTTCCAAAAAGGCAAAGAACTCTATCGCACCCTGTGGATCGAAACCGGCACGCGCCATAAGGCGTATGCCGAGCGCGTCAGCTTCGCTCTCCATCTTTCGGCTAAACGGTAAGTGTGCCCCAGCATAGCTGCCCCCTGCGTAGCCGAGGCCCAACAGCAGCGGACGGATGATCTTGCCTTCGCTCTCCATGCTCTTTTGCTTGTGGGCCACAAGCACTTCGCCCGCCAGTGTCAGTATGATCTTGGTCGCGTGTTCGTTGCCATGCCGGGCAAGATAGTGGGCGCACTCGTGCGCGAGAACAAATGCCAGATAATCCTAAATAAAAATGCGAACTATACATTTTGCCTTGCAATTTTATGGTTCCTGGTGTACAATATGAGTATTGCATTAAACCTTGTTCGCAGGGGATGATGCAGGGCTAAATATAACGCGGGGAGCCGACATTATCAATCAAGTCCGGCAATTTTTACCGGACAGTAGTGAGAAATGGAGAGTTTTGGAAATGGCAAAGAGCATTGAAGAACAAGTTGAAGATTATTTCAAAACTCAACTCAAAAAGCAAAAAACAAAATACTTTACAAAAACCGAAAGTATAAATTCTGAGATAGATAACGCGCTCAAAGCCGCTCCGTCAAAAAGTGGTGGAAGCGGCTCTAATTTTCCTGATATTAAGCTATTTATTGAGACAAGTGCAATGAGAAAGATACCTGTGATGATAGAAGCAAAAGGGACAAAAGGTAGACTTCTGAAAGTCACAGATAACGGAGAAATAGACAACTATACTAAAGACGGTAATCCAAATTTCAAATCAATAAACACATATGCAGTAAATGGAGCAATTCATTATGCAAATGCAATTATTGAGCATACGAAAAGTTATCGGGAAGTTCTTGCTATTGGGTTAAATGGGTATCTTGAGGGAACACAGATACAATGTGAAATTGGCGTATACTATGTTTCACAAGAAAACTATAAAATACCAAAAGAAGTTGGGAAATATTCGGACTTATCATTCCTTGCAAGCAAGAATATAGACGCGCTAATAAAACGAATTGATGAATTGGGACTAACAGATGAAGAAATCGACGCAAAATCAAAAGAATACGAAAATCAAATCGAGGTAAAACTCAAAAAATTAAATCAGATAATGCAAGATACGCTCAAAATATCGGTTGGTTCACGAGTTCAACTTGTGACTGGAATGATAATGGCAGGTTTGGGCGTAGAAGGCAAAGTTGCACCGCTTGATATTTCCGATCTGAAAGGGGAAACAGGGGAAAAAAGCAATGATGGAAACGTTATAATTAACAAAATTGGTTCTTTTCTCGCAGAAAGAAATCTTCCTAATGAGAAAAAGGATATGATTGTCAATGACCTTTCCAGAGTTTATATATATTCTGATTTGTGGCAACCTATAAATGGTGAAAGCAAGCTGAAAACCGTGTTTTCGTATGTAAAGACGGAAATAATGCCTATTTTTACATCTGCAAAGCATCTGGACTTTACAGGAAAACTGTTTAATGTCCTTAATGATTGGGTTGACATTCCTGACAGTAATAAAAATGACGTTGTATTAACGCCGCGATATGTTACTGACCTAATGGCGAAACTCGTACAAGTTAATATGAATAGTTATGTATGGGATTTCGCGGTTGGCACAGCGGGCTTTTTAATCTCGTCAATGAAACTTATGATAAAGGACGCAGAAAACCGTATTCATAGCGCAACGGAACTTCAAGATAAAATCAAAAAGATTAAACATGAGCAGCTATTGGGGGTTGAAAAGCGTTCTGACATTTATCTTTTAGCTGTATTAAACATGATTCTTATGGGAGATGGTTCGTCGAATATTGTTCATAAGGACAGCATCACTGAATACGATGGCAAGTATGAGCAAGGGGAGAAAAAAGGATCCGACTATCCTGCCAACGTTTTCTTGCTTAATCCCCCGTATTCTGCTGCTGGGAAAGGACTTGTATTTGTCGAAAAAGCCTTTTCAAAAATGCAAAGTGGCCGTGCTGCTGTTCTTATTCAAGAAAACGCGGGAAGTGGAAAAGGACACGCGTATACTGAGAACATTCTTAAAAATAACACTTTGTTAGCCAGCATACACATGGCGGATATATTTAAGTTCAAAGCAGGAGTGCAGACAGCAATTTATTTATTCGATGTCGGGCGTCCACATGATGTTAAAACAAAAGTAAAATTTATTGATTTTTCATATGATGGTTATATAAGACAGAATCGAAAAAAAGCAACGCAAGATACAAATCTGCGTGATACTGACCATGCACGAGAGCGCTACGAAGAAGTCGCAAATGTAGTCTTGTATGGCCCGTCCTACTTGCATTATTTTGACGACACTACCTATTTTGAAGATACTATAACGCTAAAAGGAAATGACTGGACGTTTGCACAGCATAAAAAAATTGAGACAAATCCATCTGAATTTGATTTTGTATCTTCAGCAGAAGAATATTTAAATTGGAAATCAGCTAAAGATTTGTCCGCGCAAGAAGATTTTGATGGCATTTCAACTCAACTTCAAAAGTTAATTGAAGAATTCGAAAAGCGCGGAGGGAAGATAGTAGAGAAAAAAGCGTCTGATTATTTTTGTGTTATACCAAATCCGGCATTGGATAAGGGAAGTTTTTCTTTTACTTATGATAAAACAATGTTTCCCTATTTTACTCGGACTGTAAACAATAATGGTATTGCCGGATATGTAAAATACTTAGATGAAGAGCACAAAATTCATGGAAATGTCCTTGCCGTTGGAATGTTACAGATGAAGTTTTTTTACATGGGGCATGACTTTTATGCGGGACAGTTTACAAAAACTGTGCAACCAAAGTTTGACGGCTTTAACGAAGCTGTTGGACAGTATTTTTCTGTCTGGTTCAATAAAAGTAGCGAAATATATAAAGCCGGAGTAGTTGGTGATTTCGATAGGCTCTTTTACAACACAAAAGTAAAGGTGCCCATAAGGGGCGAGAAAATAGATGTTCTATTCATTGACAATTATATAAAAAAGACCCAAGAGATTATTCTGCAAAGAATAGAAAGAGAAGCGAAAGCAAAAATAGAAGCATACAAAAAATCAATGTTTTAGGATGAACTTAAAACACAAAAAAACGTAGAGAACACCTTCTCGATTGATATCGACTTTAACGACATTGCTACGGATAACATTTTCTGCAATGCCGACGGATACCCAGATGGATATAAACCGAGCAATGTCACAGTATGGTCGCTGGGGCAGGAAAGAAGCGCCCCGGATGCCAACCCCTGCTTATAAGAATTGATCTTTCGAAAACGATGTATGATGGCAGCAAATTTCGGATTCCTGTGTTTAGAGGACCTCATTTGGTTTGATCAGGGCGCGAAGAGACTCTTGTAATTTGCACAAAACAGGGGTATATTACTGTCAACGGGCGGAGCGGCATTCTGAGTCGGAATACCGCCGAGTGTAGCGATTTTTAACTCGATTACACTCGCAAAATTCTGAGTTTTTTGAGGCGAAAACCGGGTTTCAGACTCGGGGTGTCGGTTTTGAAAACGGACCGCCATTTTTGTACCCTTTCATAAAAATCACCGTGAAATAAAAAATCGACCTTGGCAAATGAATTTGCCGGTCGATTTTTTAAATTCACTTTACTCCGCTCTGCGCGGCAGAGCGGGTGATGTTTGATCAGATGCGGCTTCATTTCACCTCAAGGAGTTCTTTCCAACAGGTCGTAAAGCGGCGGGAGAGAAAATTCCGCCTCATGGACCACTCGCGTTTGATCCCTTCTCCCGCCATGAATACAGTGTTTCGTCCGTACTTGCGGTTGAGATCGTCCATCGCTTCGGCGATGGCGAGGTTCTTGGCGTCCGGGCGTTCGAAGAGGTCCAGGTCAAGTTGGCCGCCGTCACCCAGCTCGAACAGCACGACCCCGGTTTTGACCGCCTTGCGACCGGGGACGATGATGTGCCGGATCGCCGGGGCGATGTGCCGGATCATGGAAATGTGCTCGAAAAGCGGCGTCGGGAACGCCACGACGTGTCCGCAGTAGCCGCTCGGTATCTTGTCGTCGCCGTGGTACTCGGCGGAGTAATGCGCGTAGATGTAGATGCATGACGCCGCTTCGTGGCGAGCACGCAGTTTTTCCGCCGCGACTGCGGTGTAGTGCATCACCGACTCCCGGATGGCATCCTCCGAATCGGTCGGAGCGTTGAAGATCCGGGAAAACGCGATCCGCTGCACCGGACCGTTGAAATCGTCGTAGGCGATGGCGGGCGTCCCCTGCAGTTCCAGCACGGTCTGCGCCAGCAGGAGGTTGAATTTCTTTCGGATGAAGGAGCTTTCGCACTTCGCCAGATCTCCGGCGTTCCGGATGCCGAGTGCGAGCAGCTGTTTTTCGAGTCGCCACGAGATGCCCCAGACTTCGGTGAGCGGCAGTTCCCGAAGTATGTCGAGCGGGTTTTCCGGCATGACGAAGATGCCGGAGGGGGTCTTCTTGCCGATATGGTTGGCGATCTTGGCGAGCGTTTTGGTCCTGGCGAATCCGATGCCGCACGGGATGCCGGTCCACCGCAGCACCCGTTTGCGGATCTCCGCGCCGAATTTTTCGTAGTCGAAGTCGGCGGCGAAGTCCATGTGGAAAAATGATTCGTCGATGGAGTACTGCTCGATCTGCGGAACCATGTCGCGCAGTATCCGCATCACCCGGTTTGACATATCCCCGTACAGACAGTAGTTGCTGGAACGGAAGACGATCCCCAGCCGCTGTGCGTATTTCTTCAGCTGATAGTAGGGGACACGCTTGGGCAGATCCAGCGCCTTGAACTCGTTGGAACGGGATATGCAGCTGCCGTCGTTGTTGGAAAGCACCGCGACCGGGCGGCCGTCGAGCGATGGATCGAAGACCCGTTCGCACGAAACGTAGAAATTGTTGCAGTCGAGCAGACCGGTCATTTGCATTTTTACTGACCGTTCAGTTTTTCGCGGTATTTTTCCCGCTTGCCGCCGATCCGGATCCCCGCTGCGCGGACGGGAGCGGCCGGCTCCGACCGGTACTCCGGGGCGGGGACGGTATGCCGCGATCGACCGTAATTGATTTTCCGCACCACCCCCGTTACCACTCCCCAGAAGCGCACGTCCTGCGCCGGCGAAAAATAGATCGGCGGGAAAGCCGGGTTCGCCGCTTCGAGACAGGTGCGGTCGCCGTTTTTGCGCAGATACTTGACCGTGAATTCGCCATCGACCGAAGCGACGATGATCGCACCGTCGAAGAAGTCGAGACTCCGATCGACGCACAGGACGTCGCCGGGAAAGATGTTCGCTCCGGTCATGGATTCGCCCGTCACCCGGACGAAGTAGGCGGCATCGCGGTTGGGGAAGAAATAGTCGTTCAGGTCCAGTTCCCGCTCGACGTAGTGCTCGGCCGGAGATGGAAATCCCGCCTGCACCGCGTCCGCCATCAACGGAGGGCATTCCTTGGTCATGATGATCCTTTGCTTCTGGTGGTCGTGCTTGACATTCAACTATTACGACGTTATCGGAAAAAATCAAGATGCGGTCGCGGATTTTTATCGGTTTTTTTGTTTAACTTTGATCCGCTCTTGCCGGCGCAGAGCGGGTGATTTTTTAGCGGATTGCCTCCGCGCTTCGCGCTCCGGCTCTTCGTCGCTCGTACTGATGTACTTCGCTCCTTATGGCGGCGCCGTTTCCGTTTGCCAATGCGCCATTGAGGGTGTATATTGACTGAAATATATCCGAAATGCTCGTTAAATACGGAAAACGCACGAAAATGATCGATTTTACCATCAATAAAGAGGTTTTGCGGAAAAATATTTGCGAGGCGCGGAAGCATCACATCATCCTGCCCACGATCGCGCAGCAGAAGGATCCGTCGCTGGTGCCTTCAAAGATCCGGGAACAGCTCAAATCCGTGGGAATGCAGGAGTTTTCGCCCCTCAATCTGTTCCGGATAACCTGGAAAAACGAGCCTCGCGATTTCGGCGGGACTTTCGGCCGCCCCAACGTCCTCGAACTCCCCCACGAACTCACCGGCGTGCCCGCCCGAATCTTCTGTCTGCTGGGCAAGTGGTTCCCCACCGGGTGCCACAAGGTCGGTGCCGCCTACGGATGCATGGCCCCCAAACTGGTGACGGGGCAGTTCGACGTCAAGGACCAGAAGTCGGTTTGGCCCTCCACCGGGAATTTCTGCCGCGGCGGCGCTTTCAACGCGAAGATCCTCTCCTGCGAATCCATCGCCGTCATGCCCGAAAACATGAGCCGCGAACGCTTCGAATGGCTCTCCGGGATCGTCAGCGAAACGTTGCGCCTCAAAGGCGGCGACTCCAACGTCAAGGCGGTCTTCGACTGCGTCAACGAACTCAAGCGGAACCGCCCCGACGCGGTGATCTTCAACCAGTTCGAGGAGATGGGCAACCATCTGTGGCACTACCATGTGACGGGGACCGCGGCGGAGGAAGCCTTCGAGATGCTCCGGCGCGACGGGGACCGCTTCGCCGGAGTCTGCTTCGCCACCGGTTCCGCGGGGACCATCGGCTGCGCCGACTATCTCAAGGAACTCCATCCGCGGATGAAGGTCGCGGCGGTCGAGTCGCTCCAGTGCCCCACCATGTGGAACAACGGTTTTGGAGAGCACCGCATCGAGGGGATCGGCGACCGCCATGTGCCGTGGATCCACAACATCCGGAATACCGACGACATCATCTGCATCGACGACGCGGATCCCATGCGGTTGCTGCGGCTTTTCAACGAACCGGAAGGACACCGTTATCTGGCGGAGGAGGCGGGAGTGCCGGAGGATTTCGTTGCGAAACTCGGGCTTTTTGGCATTTCCGGAATCGCCAACGTATTGGCGTGCATCAAGATGGCTAAATACTACGAATTGACCGGGCGCGACATCCTCGGCACGGTGCTGACCGATACTTCGGTGCTCTACCGTTCCCGCGTGGAGGAGCTCGCGGCGGCGGGCGGTCCCTATTCGGTGACCCGGGCGGCGATGGACCACGCGGCGGGCATGCTGGCGATCCGGACCGATTACGTCCGCGAACTCACCTATCCCGAACGCAAGCAGATCCACAACCTCAAGTACTACACCTGGGTGGAGCAGCAGGGACACACCGCGGAAGAACTCAACCGTCTCTGGTACGATCCCGAGGGGACTTGGGAATCGGTCCACCGCGACATCGGCAGACTCGACGAACTCATTCAGGAATTCAACGCCGCGGCGGCGGAATGACGGCGATTTGCCCCGTCGCCGCCGCGCGGTTTGCCGATTTTCCTGACGGACACCCCGAAACGGCTCCCCGCGTCAGGCTGGAGTCGACAAGTCGATGAAACGGGGAGATATCACAGGGCAGGGCGGCTTGATTTTTTGCCGGATCGTCATTGACATTTCGGCAAATCGGCCTTATAATACAGAACATTGCATGATTGCGGTTTTTTTCATATATAACTTATATTTCCGATTTTCGGGGGAGGGTGACGATGAAGCGGATGTTGTGGTTGGCGGCGGCGATGCTGGCGGGGATGTGGGGCGCGTCCGGCGCGGAATATGTCGATTCCGGCGTCAGTGTGGACCGCTGTACCGACAAGTTGGTCCCCGTGTACATGCACGGAAAGATCACCGGCATCAAGGGCTGTCTCCTCATCGACGACCGGCGTTCGGCGTTTGCGGAGAAAAGCGGTCGTTACGTTTCCGGCGAAGAGTGTTTCAAGCTCGACGTCGATCCCGAGGGCGTGGCGACCTTGAGCTTCCCGTCCCCGATCCCCGCTCCGTATGCGAAAAATCCGCGCGACGCGCTCCGGCTGGGATTCTGCATCGAACCGGGCCCTCCCGCGCCGGCGTATCACATCACGGGCCGGGTCAAACTGGACAAGGGCGTGTTCCGTTTCGCCCCGGGGCGGAAGTTCCTGCCCAAGCCCGGTTGGCAGAAGGTCGACTACTACGGTCCGCTCTGCGCGGTGCTGATCACCCCCGCCGCCGGAGCGAACATCAGTTTCGCGGACCTCAAAGCCGTTCCGGCGTATCCCGCTGTCGGCGGTGAGATCGCATTGCCGGACGGCGGCAGACTGACGCGGCTGCTGATCCCGGCAAACGCCGATCCCGTGATGCGTTGGAGCGTGGCGATGTGGCAGGGGTGGCTGTGGAAACTTACCGGCGTCGCATTGCCGCTGGAGGCGGTCCCCGAAGTGAAACCGACGCCGGGCGCCTTCGCCGCGATCCCCGACCCGGGTCTCGAGCGCGGCTGGGTGCTTCAGGTGAACAAAGAGGGCATCACGCTGCGTTACAGCGAAAACGACGACATCGTTCCGGCGCTCTTCGATTATATGCGGCTGAAACTCGGATACACTTACTACGCCTCCGACTGCGTTAAGATGCCGAAACTCCCGGTCGAGGCGCTGCCGGAGATCGACCGCCGCGCCAAACCGCGGTACAAAGGAATGCTCGCCAGCAGTCCGCAGCTGTTGTATTCCGGCGGCAAGACCGGCTTGGCGCGTTATATCCGCAACGACGTGGACTACTATCACTCGAACAAATCGGCGGAGTGGATCCACATCCTCGATATCACCATGCCGCAGGAGCTGTACTTTGCCGAGCACCCCGAATACTTCTACACGACCCCCTCCGGCGACCATGCGGTCGCGAGCAATTCGTCGTTCACCCAGCAGTGCATGACCAACCCGGAGGCGTGCGACATCATGCTCGGCGGGCTCAAAAATCTGGTCAAGGCGCAGCAGGGTCTGCATCTGCTCTGCTTCGAGCCGGGCGACACCCCGAACGGCTGTCTCTGCCCGCGGTGTTCCGCCTACCGGAAAAACGTCGGCACCGACACCGACATGCAGATGGAGTTCACCAACCGGGCGATCCGGGCACTCCGGAAGATCGACCCCAAGCTGAGGGTCTTCCGCTGCGCCTATTTCAACCGCCGTTTCCCGCCCCGCAACGTCAGGGTGGAGGACGGCATCGACATCTTCTACTGCGTGACCGACCATCTGATGCCCTGTACGCTGCATGCGGATTGTTCCCGCAACCGCGAGTGCGTCAGGATGCTGGAGGAGTGGAACCGCGCTCTGGGCGGCGACGCTTCGCGGCTGGGGTTCATGACCTACGACGACGCCCGCCCGCTGCAGATGATGCGGATGGCGGAGTATTTCAACCGCTTCGCGAGCGGGGATTTCTACATGTTCCAATTTCACTACACGCCGCTCGCGCTGCGCTTCGTCATGCCGCGCTGGAATCTCGGCGAGGATCCCGACAAGCTGATGGAGGAGTTCGACCTCAACTACTTCGGCAAGGCGGGAAAAATCATGCACGAACTCACGCTCTTCATCGACGACTACGGCCGCAACTACCGCCATCACGGCAACGAGGGCAAATTGACCAACTTGTTCTGCGGCAGTCCGGGGCATTCCAAAACCGCGTTCACCCGGGAGGCGCTGGATAAGATCTACGCTTTCTTCGACCGCGCCGTCGCGGCGGCTGGCGACGACAAGGTGCTGCGCGCCCGGATCTTCGAGGAAAAAAAGTACGTGATGGTCGAAGACTTCCTCCGCTACGGGCCGCGGAGCTGCGCCACGGAAGAGGAGTTGAAGGCCTTCGTCGCCCGGCTGGTCGATTTCATCCGGATGGCGCGGGAGGCTCCGGGCCGGTTCAACGGCATCGTCCGCGGCGGGGACATGCGGAAAGTCATCCTCACCGCCACCGGGCTCGGCCTCACCGACAGCGGCAAATTCTGGGCGAATGAACCGGTGATCGACAAGTTCCTCGCCGATCCCATGTCCTTCTTCTCCGGTGCGGACAAGATCCCCGGCGGCTGGTACTTCAAGCCGCTCGCGATGCAGGGCGGCGTCGAAGTGATCTCCTACTCGTACAGTTGCCCGGAGCGCTACTGCGCCATACTGCGCCGTCCGGGACTCAATGCCGCGGACGAGGGACACGCCTATGCTCCGGGCGGCGCCGGTGAAGGCGACAAAAGCACCGCGACGATCGCGCTGGATCTGGACTATGCTCCGGATGCGCCGACTTTCCTCGCCATCGAGGGGCAGGACGACGACAAGCCGGGCCGGTCGCAGCTGCGCGTCACCGTGAACGGCACGGAGATCTTTTCCGGCGACGACCGCTTCCCCGAACTGGCGTGGGGACGCATGGGGCTGACCGTTCCCGCCGGACTGCTGAAACAGGGGCGGAACACCATCGCCATATCCAACGTCACGCCGGACGCCCCGTCGCGGTCGGTGCGCTTCAGCGCCCCCGGGGAGGCTGCGAAGGATAAGCAGTGGGGCTGGATCGCCGTTTCCGAGGTCTACTGGCTTGACGTGAGCCGCGACTTCGACCGTTTCGTGAACGGCGACCAAGGCACGCAGTGGTGCTTCCACAGCGGCGATTCGCGCGCGTCAGCCGACGTCGGCGGGGGAGTGGCGCGGCTGTCGGGCGGCGCGCACGGTCCGGCGTATATCGGCTTCGGACATCGCAACCCCAAGGTGGCGGTCACCCCGGGAGCCCGGGTGGAAGTCGCCGTCACGGCCTCGGGGAAAGGCAAACTGTACCTCGGCATGTGGAGCTATATGCCCTACCGGAAGGACGGCTTCGCCCCCGCCGGATACTGCGGCGAGAATACCCGGATACTGCGCTTCGTCAAGTCGGAGGCATTCGAACTCGCTCCGGAGCCGAAGGAGTTCAAATACGTCTTCACGCCGCCGTCGGGCGCCGGGTTCGTAATTCCCCGCATCTGCTCGGAAGAGGGGACACGGGCGGAGGTGACGCGATTCCGTATGCGGCTGCTGCCGCCGGAAAAATGAATTATGAAAGATGAAATGGCGCTCCCGCCTTCGCGCCGATGGCGCTGCGGCGTGACAAGGACGCGTATGCGGGCCGCCGTCTGCCTCAAGCCTGCCGACGGCAGCGGACCCGCATCATGATCCAGCGCCGGTAGGTCACCAGCCGGTGGCGCTTTTCGTCGGAGAGCGGTACGAGCATCCTGACGACGAAGAAGCCCGCGATGAAAAACGGTATCGTCAGCATATAGTATATCCGGTATCGCAACAGCCCCGGTTCTCCGGCGGCGAGATACGCCCCCAGCCGCAGCAGTTGAGGGGCGATGCACATGGCGCACAATCCGGAGAGCGCGCCGTCGAAGAACGAGGTGCACACCGAGGTCGAGTTCCGCTTCTCCTCCGGGACGGCGAGCAGGAAGTACGGCCCCACGCTGTTCCACGCGGCTATCGTGGTGCTGCCGAAGACGAAGAAGATCGCCAGCGGGTAGATGAGATGGTACTCTTTCGGCGCGAAGCACCACAGCAGAATGATCAGCCCGGAGTGCAGAAAGGCGACCAGCACGGTGCGGCGCGGACCGATTTTGGCGGCGAGTTTGGAAAACACCGGCGACATCACCGAGCTCGCCGTGTACTGACTCAAAACGAAGATCAATGCCTGCCCGTCGCTTATGTCGTAGCCCCGTTTCACCGTCAGCATGGAGATGCCGCCCGCCATCATGCCGAGCAGATTCAACGCGAAGCGCGCGGCGATCATCCGCATTATCGTCCGGTCGCGCAATATCCCGCGTATGTCATCCGGCAGCGGTTTGGCGGCGTGTTTCATCAACGCGTCGGTCTCGTCGATGCGGCGCAGGAATCCCGAGGCGGTGATCCCGCAGCAGGCGCCGAAAACCACGACGGAAAAGAGCATCCACACCGAGTCGGTGAGGTTCATTATCCCCGTTAGAACGACGATCGTCACCGCGTTCGCCACGAAGAAACACGCGTTGCTGACCGAAAAGAGCCGCCCCGGGTCGCGTCGTCCGAGATGTCGCCCACGAGCGGCACCGACATCACCACCCCCGCCGCCCGGAAGGCGTAGAAGAAAAACGCTCCGGAGAGCAGACAGCACATGGCGACGACGGGCATGCCGAAGTGATGGAACACCACTCCCGACGCGACCACGAGCGCCGCGCAGTTGCGGCATACCCAGCAGTTCGCCTGGGTCCTCGCCGCGCCGACGCGCGAGGTCATCCACTTGCCGAGCGGCATCATCAGGTAGCCGAAATAGAGCAGCGAACCGATGATCGACACGCACCAATCGGGCATGTCCATCCGTACCGCCAGCAGCACGATCACCGTTTCGCCGAGGCACATGTAGGACACGCCGTTGACGGCCGAGTACCAGATGTAGTTGTTCTGACTGCGGCGCATCTGCGCCTGCGTCAGCGGTTCGCGGCATATCATTTCATGCGAGTCCCGGAGTGCGGCCGCGCGCCGCGACGAATTCGTCCATCACCGGGTTTTCGGGCCACGGGAGATCCCGGGGGCAGCGGCCGATCTCGTACTCCAGCCCGTCGTACAGCGGTTTGAGCTCAGACTGCTTCAACCCGGTCGCGTCGAGGATCTTGGAGTTGTCGATGATCCGGTCGTAAAGCCGGTCGCAGACGAGCTGCCAGCGGTCGCCGCCGGTCGGCGGACGCGACGACCGCAGCACCTTCAGATAATCCTCCATGTCCGCCCAGATCGCCTGCAAGCCGCAGATATCGCGGTAATACTCCGCGATCTCGCCCCATGTGCGGTGTTCCGCGGTCGATACGGTGAAGGTCTCGCCGAACGCCCGGGAATTGAACACGAGCCCCGCGATCATCCGCGCGACGTCGCCCGCCCAGCTCATCGTCGCCTGTACGTTCCGCGCCTGTTCCGGCAGCACTGTCGGCTTGCCGGCGAAGGCGCGCCCGACCGTGTTGGGGGCCTCCAGCGTCACCAGCTGATAGCGCAGCAGCGAGTAGGTGATCGCCGGGCGGACGATCGTCCAGTTGCGCCGCTCGAACGAACGCAGGATGTTTTCGCCGCGCGCTTTGTAGATCGAATAGTCGTCGGAGTTGCGCAGCAGAACGTCGTCTGTGGCGTCGATCAGTCGCGGCGACGTCTCGCGGATGGGGTGCTCCGCGTCGGCGTAGACGCGGTAGCTCGACAGGAAGATGTAGTGTCCCGTGTTGCGCGGCATTTCGGGCAGTAGGGACGCGAGGCGCGAGGTGTTGTAGATCATGAAATCGACGATCGCGTCGTAGGGCTTCGCCAGTATCTCACTGCGAAACGCTCGGTCGTCGAGCATGTTGCCGACGATGGAGGTGATGCTGGGGTGCGGGGCGGGCCACTTTTCCAGCGCCACCGCGTCCACATGGTATCCGGCATCGGCGAGCAGCGGGACCAGATATTTGCCCATCGCTCCCGTGGCGCCGAGGATCAGAATCTTTTGGGTTTTGTCTTTCATGATTTCGGATCGGATATTATCGCAGATAGTTTCAGTCGATGAAGAACACTTCCGACAGGCGCTCCTCCGGACCGTCGGGGATCGGTTCCGCCCGCAGCGGAGTGAGCAGCCCCGTGTCGACCGACGAAACGCCCACGTCGCCGATACGGATCTCCGACGGTTCGGTGAGCTCGCGCAGGAAGAAGCTCAGCCGGATCGTGTCGGCGGTCGCGAGGTCGAGCGGTTTCTTGTCCTGCTTGAAGAGCCGGTAGGGCACCGCCAGATGGTGCCAGTTGCGGTCGCGCCGCTCTTCCAGATACCCCATGTACGCCGCCGCGCCGAAGGGCTGGGTGTTCATTAGGTAAACGGCGGGCCACTCGTTGTACCACGGGTGCGACACCTTGAAGTCGAAGAAGAAGGTCTTGATGTCGCCCGCCTTCTTGCGGTCGAAGCTCATGTCGACGACCAGCCGGCAGCGCAGATGCGAGTACTCCGGCTTGAGCGCCGGTATCGAGAGCACCAGCACGTCGCCGCCGCCGGGCGAAGTCGGATCCTTGACGATCTTGTAACTGAGCTTGCCGTCGAAGCAGCTCTGCGGTTTGGCGCTGCTTTCCTTCAGCACCGACGAGCCCATTTTTTTGTCGTCCGAGTTGGCGGAGAGCGAAACGCGGGAGTTGCGGAGTTTTCCGCCGGAGTAATCGCTGAGCACCACCGAGCCGGGGGTGTCCGCACTGATCGTGCGGTAGGCGGCGGGTTCGCTCCACGCGGCGAGGCGCTGCGCCGCGGCGGTGTCGTTCGGGACCGCTTCCGAAGTGCCGTTGCCGAGTGAGACCGCGAGCAGCGCGACCGGGATGGCGTCGGTCTCCGTCGCGGAGAGCACGATCTCGCTGATCGTCTTGTCGGGATGCGGGTTGCGCCAGTTTTCGGAGTAGAAGTTCACGAGCGCGCCGCGCGCGTCGTTGAATTTCATGAAGCGGCGGACGCCGTACGCGCCGCCGTCGTAGTTCCAGAACGGCAGATTCTTACGGTAGGCGAGGGGGATCTCCTCGGTGCCGCCGTCCGCGTAGCGCACCGTCAGTATCGCCGCATGGGGGCGTCCGCCCAACGTGACGGCGGTCGAACCGGCGGTCGCCGCCAGCGCGAGCCACTCCGCCTTGGCGTTGACGGGGATCGTCGCGGTCTTCGGCGCGTTGGGGGAGCCGTTGACCGTCACCGCGTAATATCCGCCGTCGGGCGACACGGCGAAGTGGAAATTTTCCGCCGCCATCGCGGCTTCGCGCTGCATTTTGGCGGCGAGCTTCGCATCGCTCTTCGGGAAACGCGGGTCGCGCCCGAGCTTCAAATTGAACGCCGAATCGAGCGGCAGCGGCGCGAAGTTGGTCGCCGCGGGCGCTTCGGGGCACCGTTCGGGCAGGATCAGCCGCAACGTCTCCCACGCCGGGTCGAAGGTCAGCGCGGTGTGCGGCGGCGTGTCGGGATTCCACTCGTAGCAGCCGGCGAGGGTGAACCCGGCAAGACCGCGCCCGGAGACCAGTTCCGGTTTGCTCGGGTAGCGGAACTCGCCCCAGAACGAGAGGAAGATGCCGTCGCAGCCTTGTTTGACGACCTCCTTGGGCAGCACGCGCATGTTGTCCATGCGCTGGCAGTAGCTCATGCTGAAGAGCCGGAACCCCGCCCGCTTGAAGAAGGGGAAGCGGCTTTTGCGGAGTTCCGCACCGTAGTCCCAGTTGCAGAACACGATCCGCTTGTCGAGTTTGGGCAGCAGCTCGACCCCGCCGCCCGACTTCCCGGGGTAATACATGTCGTGATAGAGGATCGGGATGACGCCGAGCTTCAGCACTTCGCCCGTATAAAGCAGCGTCGCGTCGCGCCACAGTTCATTGATTTCGTATCCATTGCACCGGTGGCACACTCCCCACGGCTGGTTGTCCATTTCGTCCATCGACAAGTTGAAGAATCGGGGCTTGAAGAATTCGATCTGCTCCTTTATCGCCATCAGCTGGACTTCGCGTCCGAGCATGCTCATGTGGCACGCCGCCGTGGACCAGTCGGTTTTTTTGGGGTTCTCGGCGATCTCCTTCTTGTAGAGGGGGTGGCTGTGCAGCCAGGCGTCGTGTGTGACGATCTGCAAAGTGGGGATGATCTCGATGTGGTTGCGTTCGGCGGCGGCTTTGATCGCCTCGACGTCCGCGAGCGAGTAGGAGTTTTTCCGGTTGGTGAAGGGGTTGTTTTTGTAGGGGAACTTCTCGCCGAATTCGAGCATCATGTAATTGTACTTGAGCGCGCCCGCCGCGTCGATCTCGTTCAGAAGCTCGGGCAGACAGCCGGCGAAGCCCTGATGCCGCAGGTTCAGAAACATGCCGCGGATCGCCAGACTCGGCCAGTCGGTGATCTCGCACTGCGGGAGTTCCGGTTTCGTCGCGTTGCGGAACAGGTTTCCCAGCGTCCGCACGCCGTAGTAAAGCCCACGCACGTCGCGCGAACGGATCGTCACGCCGCGGTCGCCGATCTCCAGCGTGTAGCCCTCTGGCGAATCCGGAACTCCCTGCTCGGCAAGTTCGAGGCGGCAGAACGCCTCGCCGCCCGCTTTGTTCACCGGAACCCCGGGGAAGTACCGCTTCACGAGCGAAGTCAGCACCTCGACCTCGTTTTCCGCCGCGTCGGGCGCGGCTACGGTGAACTCCTGCGGCAGCTGGACGACCCCCTGACGCGCTTCGTATTGGCGCACGGCGGGGATCAGAACCGGCGTGCCGTCGGGATTGATCCGGTTGTCGATCGGCATGGCTCCGACCGGTGTCGCCGCCAACCATGCGGCGCCGGCGATGACGGCGAACAACAGTTGCGATTTTTTCATGTGAGCTCCTTTGCGGTCGTAAAAGTGAAAAAGTTTTCCCTGCCGATATAATACTGTCGTAATGCCCGGTTGTCAATGTTTTTTTGGTGAAAGACGATCGAAAATGTCGAAAAAACCTCGGTCGCCGTCCGGGGAAAAGGGCATCCGAGCGGGCGGGATTGATAAACCGGCGCGGCGCCGTATATTGTAAGCCGTGGATCGAGAAATTTTTACAGGTGCGAAAAAGGTGCGGCGATGCGGTACGGACGTCGGAGTAATTGGCGGTGGATAGCGGTTCCGGTGTTGTTTTTTGCGACGGCGGTTCGCGCCGTCCCGCCGGAGGCGGCTCCGCCCCCGACCGCCGCCGCCGCAACGGTGCGCGCCGACGGACCGCATGAGCTCAAAACGCCCGACGCGGTGCTCCGCGAGGTCGAGGACTGCGCCTCCGACGCCGGCAGCTGGGCGTTCCGCGAGCGGCGGGACTGGCTGCGCTTTCTGCTCGGCGGCGGGCTTTCGATACTGCTCGGCGCCGCGTGGCTGTGGTCGTGGCGGCGCTTTTTCCGGCGCGGCGGGTCCTCACGGCGCAACTGGAAAGTCGAGGTCCTGAAATCGCTGGTTCCGCCGCTGTCGGTGCTGGCGGTGGTGATATCCTGCTTTTTCTTTTCCCAGCCGCTGCTAAATTCGTTGCCGCGCCGTTGGGGCGAACTCGATCTGCGGCTCTTCTACGCGGCGGTGGTGCTGGTCGTCGCGTGGGGTGCGCTCGACGCGGTGTCGGTCCTCGACCGCCGCATCCGCCGCTTCGCCGCCCGCGACGACAACGCGCTGGACGACCTCACCGTCGGCATGATCGGCGCTACGCTCAAAGTCGCCATCGCCGTGACCACCTTGCTCTTCGTCGGGCAGAGCATCTTCGACCTCAACATCACGGCGCTGCTGGCGGGGGCGGGGGTGGTCGGACTGGCGGTCGCGCTGGCGGCGAAGGAGACGCTTTCCAACTTTTTCGGCACGCTGGTGATCGTCGCGGATGCTCCGTTCCGGCTCGGCGACCGGATTCAGGCGGGCGGCGTGGACGGCATCGTGGAGCACGTCGGCATGCGGAGCAGCCGCATCCGTACCGCCGACGACAGCGTCTGCACCATGCCCAACAGCGTGCTGACCAACAGCGTGGTCTGCCGGAGCTCCTCCCGCGGCTGCCTGAAGCACACGCTGGATCTGGGGCTGACCTACGGGACGACTCCAAGGCAGCTGGAGCAGGCGCTCGGGATACTGCACGAAGTCATGGACGATTTTCACGGTCCCGACGACGCGGAGCGCCGTCCGCGCATCTTCTTTTCGGGGTTCGGGGCATCTTCGGTCAACCTCAAGGCGATCGTCTGGCTGAAGGCGCCTTCCTTCGCCGCCGAGGAGCCGCTGCTCGACGAGCTGCATCGGGAAATATTCCGGCGCTTCGGCGAGGCGGGGCTCGAATTCGCCTATCCGACGCGGACGCTGTATCTGCGGAACTCGAACTCGCCCGGGGAGCGTTGAACTCCCGGTATTTTGAATTTTATGCGTTTTTTATCCGGCGGCGACTTGAAAATTGCATGACCGCCGTCTATCTTTACTACGATCAGTTGTATTCAATATTGTCGGCGCGGTGTCGGCGCGGTGTTTTCGCGCGGGCGTCGCGACGCAGAAGGCGGTTATGGAGCGCAAAACTTTTACCAAGGCGCATATCTATGTGCGCGATGCCTATAAACGGGCGGGCAAACTCGCCGCGGAGGGGAATTATCAGGAAGCGATCGACGTGCTGGTCCCGGTGATTCAGGAGAATCCGGAGATCCCGGCGCTGTACGAGCGGCTCCGCGAGTACGAAGTCATCGCGGCGAAAAAGAAGAATCCGCTGGTCAAGATCGGTTGCCAGCTCCTGGCGCTGTTCATCTATCCCGCGATCAAGATCACCGCCGGCGTCGATCCCATCAAGGCGATGGCGATGTGCGAAAAACCGCTCGCCGCGTGTGTGGACAATCCGCTTATTTTGTCGGTTCTGGCGGATGCTGCCGACAATGCCGACGCGCCGTGGGTGGCGGCGACCGCGCTGGAGGTCAACCGGGTGTTCCGCCCGAACAACGAGGGCAATCTGCGCCGGCTGGCGATCGCGCTGCAGGACAGCGGTCGCGCCAACGAGTCGCTCAGGATCTTTCAGGAGCTGATCCGCAAGCACCCCGGCAATCTTTCCATCCAGAACGAAATGCGCGAAGCGATGGCGATGGCGAGCATCGAGCGCGGCAACTGGGAGGCGGAAGGTTCGACCCAGCAGAAGGCGGCGGACGCCGACGACGCGGTCATCCAGCAGCTGCTCGAAGGCACGATCCACGACTCGGAACAGGCGACACTGCTGATCAACAAATTCACCGCCGACCTGCAGAAGAACGATTCGATCGACATCCGCCGCAAACTGGCGGAGGCGTATATGGTCGCGCAAAAGTACGACGACGCGCTGCGCGAATTCCGCGCCGTCGCGGAAAAACTCGGCGTTCCCGACCCCCTGCTCGACAAGCAGATCGAACGCGCCTACCTCGCCGGTTTGGAACAGGCGGTGGGCGAGTTGCGCGCACACCCCGACCAGTACGAAAACGCGGAGCAGCAGGCGACCGCTCTGGAAGCCGAGATGCTGGACTATCGGCGACGGCACGCGATCAAGCGGGCGGAGATGTTCCCGAACGACGTGCAGGTGCAGTTCGATCTCGGCGAATTCTACTTCGAAACCGGCGAGATCGCGAAAAGCAAGGAGATTTTCACCAAGCTCGTCGACTTCCCGCAGAAACGCCGCGCCAGTCTGGTCTATTTGGGGCGCTGCGCACTCTTGGAAAAGGATTTTGCGCGGGCGGTCGAATGTTTGGATTCGGCGCTGACCGAGATGTACCGCATGGATCGTTACCGGCGCGAGGCGCTTTATTACCTCGGCAACGCCTGCGAGGGGGTCGGCGACAACGCCCGGGCGCTCAAGTGTTATCAGGATATCGAGGCGAGCGTTTCCGGTTACCGGGACGTTCACGAACGCATCGCGGCGTTGGGCGGTTCCGCCCCGGAGGCGAAATGACGGCGGTGCGGTATCGCGTGTGGAGTGACAATCAGGAAAAATAATCCTATTTTTTTAAGGAGACAGCAAGATGGCCGACGATAAACTCAATGTCAATCCCGTTCCGCAGGATGGCGACGATACCGTAACCCGCAAGACCATACGGTTGCATCCGTCTCAGCTGCAGACGGTCCCGGCGGCTTCGGCGGCTTCGGCTCCCCGCCCGCCGGTCAGCACCGATACCGGGAACATCGATCTTGCCGACGACACTCAGACGCGGCGGACGATCAAGCTGAAACCGATCACTTCCGTGGTTTCCTCCCGTCCCGCCGCTCCGGCGGCGGCTCCGGCAGCGGCGCCCGCGGCGGCGCCCAAGGGTGGTGACGGCAACAGCACCGCCACGCGCAAGACGTTGATCCTGAAACCGGTCGTTCAAACCGAGGTCAAGCCGCAGGTTGCTCCGGCGCCCGCGCCCGCTCCGGCTGCACCGGCGCCCGCACCGGCGCCCGCACCGGCGCCCGAGGTGGTGCCGATCGCCGACGGCGACGATACGGTGACCAGGAAGACTCTGGTGCTCAAACAGCTGCCTCGCACGACTCCGGCGGCTGCGCCCGCGCCTGCTCCGGCGGCGGCGGCTCCGGCGGCTGCGCCCGCGCCTGCTCCGGCGGCGGCTCCCGCTCCCGCGGCGGAGGAAGGCGACACCGGTGAAAAGACCATTCGCATCCAGCGCCCGACCAAGCCGGCGGTGACGGGACCGGCGGTTTCCAACCGCCCGGTGTCGGCAGCTCCCAGAACTTCGATCCAGAAGCCGGAGGTTCCGAAGACCGAGGCACCGAAAGCGGAGACGCCGAAAGCCGAACCCCCGAAGGTCGAGGTGCCGAAAACGACGGCTCCCAAACTGTCTGTCCCGAAGCCGACGGTCCCGAAGCCGACCGTTCCGGCTGCCGAGACGAAAGCACCGGCACCCGCGCCGACTCCGGCGCCGGTTGCCGGACCGACCGAGTTCCCGCTGGAAGAAGCTCCCACTGGATCGCGACCGTCCGTGGCGTATTTGATCATGGCGGCGATCTCGCTGATCTGCCTGATCTATGCCACGCTGCTGATAACGGTGCAGTTCCTCGACCTCACGCAGGGGCAGAAGGTTGCGGATCAGATACCCGAGATGGTGCTCCCGCGCGCGAAGTAAACGGCGTCGTCAAACAATACCCAAAGCCGAGGTCGATAGACCCCGGCTTTTTTGTGCCCGGATATGTGGCGAGCACGGTTTGAATGCGGGGCTTTACTGCGCGGCTCACCGCGCCCCGCCCCGCACCTCTGGCGCGCTTGAGGCGCGCCCTTCGTGGGAAGGTCTTGCCTTCCCACGAACCCCCTTGCCGCTTCCGCAAAGAAGCAAGTTTGTTTGCAGACGATCTTTTGAATTACGGCGGCCTGCGTTCAGCAGCCACCGCATTGTTGCGGCGGTTGCTTCACTCGCGGCCTTATTGCTCGGGTGCACTCGGCTTGCTTTTTGACCGGCAAAAAGCAAACCTCGCTCGCCCCCTGCGCGCTCGCGGGCGACCCGCTCGCACCGACCGTGTGTGATCAGACACCGTTTGCAGTGCCTTTGAGTGATACCGTAAACAACCGTTTGTAGACATCCCCCACTCACCAGTACGGATGGGTACGGATAGGAACGGAGTTTTTGTCTGACGTTTCCGTATCATTCCGTTAAATTCCGTTTCCCATTGTTCCAAACACCTGCTCGAGACTGCCCAAAACGTACGGTAAAATGGTTTGCGAACGATTCAGGACGGGTAACGGTCCACATAGCAAAACACGATCCCCGGCGCGGGCATAAAAGCCCGCGCGGAGGCGGCTTCGAAGCCGCCTGACGGTCGTGTTTTGCGGTAAGGCGAGAATATAAGCGGTCATTGGCAAGATAACAGACCACGGTCGCCGACAATAGGGGACGCGAGCGGCGTTGCCGTCAGGCATAAGCCTTTCCGCAACATACTAATATAATTGCGGAAAAATGCGTTCAGCATTTTTCTCGGGTTGCAAGGTGAAAACCTTGCCGAGGGGGACCGGGGGGCGAGAAGCCCCCCCGGACAATGGCGGACTCACCTTTGCGGTATACGAAAACGCCCCGGATGCGGGACATCCGGGGCGGTGTTCGTCAAAAGTGACGTTTTATTCCCACTCGATGGTGGCGGGGCCTTTGGGGCTGAGGTCGTAGAGGACGCGGCAGACGCCGGGGACCTCGCTCAGAATGCGGTCGGTGATCTTCTTCAACAGCTTCCAGTCGAGCTCCGGCACGGTGGCGCTCATGGCGTCGACGGTGTTGACCGCACGGATGATGACCGGCCAGTCGAAGACGCGGCCGCCGTTGCGGACGCCGGTCGAGCGATAGTCGGGTACGACGGTGAAATACTGCCAGACCTTGCCGACGAGTCCCGCCTTGTCGAACTCATCGCGCAAAATGGCGTCGGCTTCGCGCAGCGCGGCGAGTCGGTCGCGGGTGATGGCGCCGGTGCAGCGGACGCCCAGCCCCGGCCCCGGGAACGGCTGGCGGTGGACCATCGAATCTGGCAGTCCGAGCGCGGAGCCGACGACGCGGACCTCGTCCTTGAAGAGCAGTTTGACGGGCTCGACGAGCTCGAATTTCAAATCTTCGGGCAGACCGCCGACGTTGTGGTGCGCCTTGACGCCCTTGTCGCTTTCGATGATGTCGGGGTAGATCGTCCCCTGCGCGAGGAAGTCGATGCCGGTGAGTTTGCGCGCCTCTTCCTCGAAGACGCGGATGAACTCGCCGCCGATCACTTTGCGCTTCGCCTCGGGGTCGGCGACGCCCGCGAGCTTGTCGAGGAAGCGGTCGGTCGCGTCGATGTAGATGAGGTTCGCGCCGAGTTCGTCGCGGAAGACCTTCACGACCTGCTCGCTTTCGCCCTTGCGCATGAGTCCGTGGTTGACGTGGACGCAGACGAGCTGCCTGCCGATCGCCTTGATGAGCAGCGCCGCGACGACCGAGCTGTCGACACCGCCCGAAAGTGCGAGCAGCACTTTTTTGTCGCCGACCTGTTTTTTGACTGCCGCGATCTGCTCGGCGATGAATTTGTCGGCAAGTTCGCGCGTGGTGATGCGGACCATGTTTTCGGGTCTCTTGTTGCTGTCCATGGCTTTTTCCTTTATGTTGGGTTTATGGGTAGTTCATTTCACCTCGAAGCGGCGGCACAGGGCGTCGAAGCGCGCGAGCGGCGCGTCGCCGAACTTCGCCAGCGACCGGCGGATGTGCTTGAGCGACTTTTCCTCCATGCTTCCGGATTTGGAGAAGAATTTGTCGGCGAGGCAGACCAGCGCCTCCTCCGGCGTCTCGGGCAGGTAGTCGCGTTCGGGGATCGGGAGTTTTTGCGCGCGGATCTCGGCAGCGGTGAGTCCGCTCCCCGTGTGCCGTTCGCAGATGCGGGCGTACTTTTCGAGGTCGAGTCCATGCTCCGCGCCGTAGTCGCGGAGCATCTTCGCCCCGATGATCCCGTGCGCGAGGTACGGTTCCGTGCCGCAACAGTCGATCTTGGGGGCGTCGCATTTGCCGATCCCGAGGTCGTGGAGCAGCGCGCCGTCGGCGACGAGCCGCAGGTCGATTTTTTCACCGGCGCGCGCGGCGAGCGTCAGCGCCTTGTCACGAACTTGCCCGCTGTGTTTCAGCAGTCGCCGCCGCAGCGGAGTATCCTCGGGGTAGAAGTTCCGGATGATGGCGAGCGCGTCCATGGGCAAACCCTATTTTTTGCGGCAGAAGTCCAGCATCGCCGGGAGCGCCGCCGACCAGCTGCTCCAGTCGTGTTTGCCGGGTTTGTCGAGAGTGTAGGTCAGCTCCGGCCACTGCATCTTTTCGAGTTCGCCGCAGATGCGGACCGCATCATTGTAGAGCAGGTCCTCGGTGCCGCAACAGACGGCGATCCGCGGCGGAGCGTCAGTTGTCCGCGCCCGCCGCGCCAAGCTCAAGAGGTCGTTGCCGCGCCGTATCTGTTCCTCGGGAGCGCCGAAGACGTTGCGCATCTCCTCGGGGGTGATCGCGGAGTTGCCGTGGGTGATCGCCCGCTCCAGATCGACGAGCGGCGACATCGCGAACGCCCCGCTGAAGCGTTCCGGGGCGCTCAGAGCCAATCGCAGCGCGCCGTAGCCGCCCATCGACGCCCCGGCGACGAAGCACTCCTCGCGCCGGGTGCTCACGGGGAACATCCCGGCGACGATCTCGGGCAGTTCGTCGGCGAAGAACGCGCCGTAGCGCGGTCCGTGCGCCATGTCGGTGAAGAATCCCCGGTCGCCGTCTGGCATCACGATCGCGAGGTTCAGATTCTGCGCCAGATGCTCCAGATTGGTGCTGGCAAGCCACGTCCGGTGGTCGCCGCACAGCCCGTGCAGCAGATAGAGCACGGGGTAGGTGCGTTTCGCGACTTCCCTGCCGCGCCGGGTCTCGGGATGGACGGGGGCGCGCTGGGGCAGCAGCACCGTCATATCGCAGCACTTGCCCAGCACCTCGGACCAGAAATTGCATTGGATGAACGCCATCAGAAACCGAACTCCGGTTGTACGATCCCCAGCTCGTCATCGGGATCGGAATCATTGGACAGCACCGGTTTTTTCTCTTCCGCGGCGGTGTTTTTTTTGGCGCGAGCGCGGTGCTTCGCCTTCGGAGTCTCCTCGTCGGTGAGCTCCAGCGGTTCGGGCTCGGGATCGGGCGTCGGTTTTTTTACCGGCGCGGGTTCCGGCTCGGGCTCGGGCGTTGGTTTTTCGACCGGCGCGGGTTCCGGCTCGGGCTCGGGCGTTGGTTCTTCGACCGGCGCGGGTTCCGGCTCGGGCTCGGGCGTCGGTTCTTCGACCGGCGCGGGTTCCGGCTCCGGTTCGAGCGTCGGTTCTTCGACCGGCGCGGGTTCCGGCTCCGGTTCTTCGACGGGTTTCGGCGCGGATTTCGACTTTTTGCCGCGTTTCGGTTTTCCGGTCGTTTCGGGTTTCGGTTCCGGCTCAGGCTCTTCGACCGGTTCGGGTTCTTCGACCGGCTCGGGTTCTTCGACCGGCTCGGGTTCTTCGACCGGCTCGGGTTCTTCGACCGGCTCGGGCTCCGCAACCGGAGCGTCGGGAACTTCCGCCGCCGGAGTCTCCCCGGATTCGCCGCCCTCGGCGTCGTTCTCGTCTTTCGGTTCTTCCTGCTTGTACTCTTCCAGCTCCTCGGGGGTGAGGTAGCGCAGATGCGTGATTTTCGACACCGTTTTGGAGCTTATCAATACGCCGCGCGCCTTCGCCGACCGCAGCGGCAGTTCCATCAGATTGAGTTCGACAGTTTCGGTTTTGCCCCTGCCGTTCGTTTCCTGAAGCTCATAGATCGCGTCCGCGCGCGGGGTGAAGAGCTCCAGCGCGCAACCCGGCGGGAAGAAGCCGTACTCCTTTTCGAGGATGAAGCCACCCACCGAAGACCGTTTGCCATAGTATTTGCCGCTCTTCTTTTCGCGGTAGACGATGCCGAAGACCGTCTGCGCGTCGTAGCGCCGGAAGTCGTAGAGCTTGCCGATGAAGAGCTTGTCGGGCGGCAGCGGAATGACTTTATACTTGCCGGACTTTTCGACGCACAGAAAACGGTCGAACTCGTTGCAGACCACGGTGTCGTCGCTTTTGACCGCGCGACCGATGTAGCCGTTTTTGCGGTCCCAGCCGATCTTGATGTTGTTGAGCGCCGCCTCGTGGCGGTCGATCTCTTCGAAGCACTCGATCTCGGTGCGGCGCGGGAACTGATCGCCGTATTTCTTCTTGATCTCGGAGAGGTATTTTATCGCGTAGTCGACGAGGTGCGCGAGGTTGTGCTTGATCTCCTTTATTTTTGCGGCGATCTCGCGGAGTTCCTGCTGGTTCTTTTCGATGTCGAAGCGCGCGATCCGGCGCACCGGCAGCGCAAGGAGCTTGTCCACGTCGTCGTTGGTCACATCGCGGATGAGCTGGTCGCGGAACGGGGCGAGCCCGTCGAGCACCTCCTTGTACTCCTCCTCCTGCGTTTTGCACTCTTCGATGCGCTTGTAGATGCGGTTTTCGAAGAAGAGCTGGGCGAGGGTCTTGGCGTGGCGCAGTTCGATCTGGCGCTCGAGTTCGAGTTCCAGCTCGCGCTTCAGATAGCCCTTGAGCTTTTCGACGTTGCGGAGCAGCACCTCGGTGACGCTCATCTGCACCGGGCGGCGGTCGCAGATCACCATCATCTTGGGAGAGATGGACATCGAACAGTCGGTGTACATGTAAAGTCCGCTCAAGGTCTTTTCGGGGTCGTAGCCGCGCGTCGGGGTCACGCGGATCTCGACGTGGTCGGTGGTGAAGTCCGCGACGTTGGAGATGCGGATCTTGTTCTTTTCGGCGGCCTTTTCGATCGAGGCGACCAGCGATTCGGTGGTGCAGCCGTAGGGGATCTCGCGGATCACGAGGTCGCGTCCCTCGATCTCGATCTTGGCGCGCAAAACGATCCTGCCGTTGCCGTCGTCGTACTCGGAGGCGTCCATGAGTCCCCCCTGCTGGAAGTCGGGGAAGAGCTGGAAACTTTCGCCTTTCAAGGCGGCGATCTCGGCATCGATGAGTTCGTTGAAGTTGTGCGGCAAAATCGTCGTCGACATGCCGACCGCGATCCCGTCGCTGCCGAGCATCAGCAGACTCGGCACCTTCGCCGGGAGTATCACCGGTTCGACTTCGCGGCCGTCGTAGTTGGGCACGAACTCGGTGATGTCGTTGTTGAAGAGCGTCTCGTAGGCGAGCTTGGTCAGCCCGCATTCGGTGTACCGCCCGGCGGCGGCGGGGCTGCCCGTGAGGATGTTGCCGAAGTTGCCCTGCTTTTTGATGTAGTAGGGGGTGTTCAGGTAAACGGTTCTGGTCTTGCCGGTCTTGCGATCCTGCTCCTGTTCCTCGATGCAGCCGCCCTTGTTGGCGAGCACGACCAGCGCGTCGCCGATCGAGGCGTCACCGTGCGGGTGGAAGTGCATGGTGTTGCCGACGATGTTGGCGACCTTCTGGGTGCGCCCGTCGTAGACGAGGAAGAGCGCCCACAAAATGCGGCGCTGTACGGGTTTGAGACCGTCGTCGACGTCGGGGATGGCGCGCGAACCGATCACGTAGCTCGCGTAGTCGAGGAAATTCCGGTCCATCATCTTCCGGAAGTACTCGTTGGTGCCGCGCTTCTGTTCGGCGACGGGACCGGATTCGACCTCGTCTTCGGGAGTCGGGAGAGCCTCCGGGAGGTCGTCGGGGCGGATGTCTTCGCCGTCACTCATAGTCGACGACCTCCAGATTGTTCATGATGTACTCGCGGCGGACGGGGGTGTTTTCGCCCATGTAGAATTTGAGCAGCTCCGGCACGTCGCGCATGTTGTCCAAGGTCACGGGCGAGAGGCGCATGTTCTCGCCGATGAACTCGCCGAAGTCGTCGGGCGAGATCTCGCCCAGCCCCTTGAAACGGGTGATTTCGGCTTTTTTGCCGAGTTCGAGCGCCGCCCGGTCGCGTTCCGCTTCGTTGTAGCAGTAAACGGGCGCCTCCTTGCCGCGGCTGACCCGGAAGAGCGGCGTTTCGAGGACGAAGAGATGCCCCGACAGGACCAGCTGCTCGAAGAACGAGAGGAAGAAGGTCAACAACAGATTGCGGATGTGCAGTCCGTCCACGTCGGCGTCGGTGGCGAGGATGATCTTGTCGTAGCGGAGGTTCTCGGTGGACTCCTCAACGCCCAGCGCCTGCATCAGAAAGGTCAGCTCCTCGTTCTTGTAGATCATCTCGAAGCTCTCGCCGTAGGCGTTTTTGGGTTTGCCGCGCAAGGCGAAGATCGCCTGACAGTCGACGTCGCGGCGTTTTTCCAGACTGCCCGCCGCGGAGTCGCCCTCGGTGAGGAAGATCATCGTCTCCTTCGGCTGGGTGCCGCGCGGCCACTTTTCGCCGACGTGGTAGCGGCAGTCCTTGAGCTTGGGGATGCGGAGCCTCGTCTTCTGGGTGGTTTCGCGGGACTTTTTCTTGATGTCCTGGATCTGGCGGTGGGTCTGCTCGTTGCGGGCGACCTTCTCGAGCACGATCTCGGCGATCTCCTTGTTCTTGTGGAGGTAGTCGCTCACGGCGGCGGCGACCTGCGGCACGATCATGGAACGCACGTCGGTGTTGCCGAGCTTGTTCTTGGTCTGCGACTCGAAGATCGGCTCCCTGACCTTGACCGCCACCGCGCCGATCATGCCGTCGCGGATGGCGTCCGCCTTGTAGGATTTGTTGGAAAACTCGTTGATGCCTTTCAGAACGCCCTCCTTGAAGGCGGAAAGGTGCGTGCCGCCGTCGCTCGTGTACTGACCGTTCACGAACGAGTAGTTGGTTTCGCCGTAACTGTCGCTGTGGGTCAGCGCGAACTCCAGCTGCTTGCTGCGGAAGTAGATGATGTCGTAGAGCCGCTCGCCCTCGGTCTCGTTGTTGAGCAGGTCCTGCAGCCCGTTGGCGGAGTAGTAGCGCTGATCGTTGAAGTAGAGCGAAAGTCCGCTGTTGAGATAGGCGTACATCCAGAGGCGCTTTTCGACGTAGTTCAGATTGAACTTGAAGTTCTTGAAGAGCTCGCCGTCGGGGAGGAAGGTCACGAAGGTGCCGTTCTTTTCGTTGGCGGCGTTCCCGGAGTCCTCGCCGACGAGCTTGCCGCGCTCGAAGCGCGCCTCGCGGAACTTGCCGTCGCGGAAACTGCGCACCGTGAACTCCGCCGAGAGCGCGTTGACCGCCTTGGTGCCGACGCCGTTGAGTCCGATGGCGAATTGGAATACGTCGTCGTTGTACTTGCCGCCGGTGTTCATGACGGAGACACACTCGACGAGCTTTTCGAGGGGGATGCCGCGCCCGTGGTCGCGCACCGAGACGCGCCCCTCGGGGGTGAGGGCGATGTCGATGCGCCGCCCGCAGCCCATGATGAACTCGTCGATGCTGTTGTCGATTATCTCCTTGAGCAATATGTAGATGCCGTCGTCGGGGTGGCTGCCGTCGCCCATGCGGCCGATGTACATGCCGGGACGCAGGCGGATATGCTCCAGCGCGGACAGGGTTTTTATGCTGTCCGCGGTATAATTGGACTGGGCTTCTGGCATGGGTGAAAAAAATCCTCCGGATGAATACATTTATTTGCTCAAAATAACACTTGAACGGCGATTTTTCAAGCCGATTTTTCCGAAAATCTCCCCCGCGGGAGGTTGCGCGCCGTCGTCTGCGGAGCTATATTAGAAAAAGCCTCGAACGGCGAAACGGCTTGTCCCGCCAGCTTGTCTCGCCGTAGCCCGCAGGGCGGAGGCGGAAGCCTCAAATGGCGAAACGCCGCATTTTTTGGGTAGAGTTAAAATCAAATAATACAAAACTCTGAGACCGAAACGCGGAGCCGCGAATGCGGCGAGCATTGGAGAGTCGAAAGAGCGGGGTCCCCGCGAAAATGGCCGAACGTCGGCTTCGAGATACGCCGATTGCCGCGCAATCGGCGGTGTGGCGCGCGGGGGCTTGGCAGGTCTGCGGACGTGATGAAACATCAGTACGTGCCTGTCCTGCCGTAGCCCGCAGGGCGGAGGCGGAAGCCTCAAATGGCGAAACGCCGCATTTTTTGGGTAGAGTTAAAATCAAATAATACAATACTCTGAGACCGAAACGCGGAGCCGCGACAGCGGCGAGCATTGGAGAGTCGAAAGAGCGGGGTCCCCGCGAAAATGCCCTGAAACCCGAACGAAGTGAGGGCGTGAGCGCCACAGCGCGAAACGGGGCATTTTTTGGGGTTATAAGCCAGCTTAGCTCAGTGGCAGAGCAGCAGTTTTGTAAACTGCGGGTCGTCGGTTCGACCCCGACAGCTGGCTCCATTTTTTGATATCGCTTGTTGGAATCGTGCATTTACCGATTCTGCGGAAAGGATTTGTGAAATATGGTTCCGGTGACCTTCCTTTACGATTGGGAGTACCCGAGCGATCGCGACCGGCAGACGGTGATGTACGAGTTTGCCGCGAACGGCGCGAAGCACTTGGTGCTGACCGACACACTGCTCAAGATGATCGGTCGCAACCCCAAGCTTTACCGCGATCTTCGCGAGGAAGTCGCGCGGGCGGGGCTGGATTTCGTCGACGCGCACGCGCCGTTCCGCGACGATTGCGACATCTTCTGCCCGGTGCCGGAGATCCGTCCGTTCATGCTGGCGCATCTGAAACTTGTGCTGCAGATCGTCCACGACTTCGGCGTCAAAAGCTGCTGCGTTCACATCGGCAACAACTTCTGTCCGGGATACACGGAGGAGCAGCACCGCGACGCGGCCTGCCGCACGTTGGACGAAGTGCTCCCGCTGGCGGAAAAACTCGACGTGACGGTGTGTCTGGAAAATCTGCAGAGCATCTGCAACCATGTGGACGAACTGCTCTTTTATATGAAGAAATACCCGACGCGGCACCTCGGCGTGTGCTTCGACGCGGGCCACGCGAACATCATGGAAAAGGGTATGACGTTGCCGCGCTGCTCCGGCACGGCGACTTTCGACAAACTGGGGCTGCCGATGCGGTGGGAGCATGATGTGCTCGACCGGCTGCTGCCGCACATCGTGAATTGCCACCTGCATGACAACGACGCTGCGAGCGACCAGCATCTGCTGCCGGGAAAGGGGAACATCGACTGGGGCAAACTCGTGCCGAAACTTCTCACGGCGCCGCGCCTCATGTGCGTTCAGAGCGAAGTCATCCCGCTGCGGGTGCAGCAGCCGATCCGCCCGCTCTGCGAAAAATTCCGCGAACTTTTCGGAGAGATCTGAACCCGACTGTGGAAACAAAAAAGATGGTCCCCGTAACCTTTCTCTACGATTGGGATTTCCCCGGTGACCGCGACCGGCAGACGGTGATGTACGAATTCGCCGCGAACGGCGCAAAGCATCTGCTCTTGAGCGGCACGCTGCTCAAGATGATCTGCCGCACGCCCCGGCTTTATCGCGATCTGCGCGGCGAGGTCGCGCGCGCCGGGCTGGACTTCGTCGATGCGCACGCTCCCTTCGGGCACGACAACGTGCTGGCCGTTCCCGATCCGGCGGTGCGTCCGTTCATGCTGGCGACCTTGAAACTCGTGTTGCAGATAGTCCACGACTTCGGCGTCAAAAGCTGCTGCATCCACATGGGGAGTTTTCTGTACGAAGGGTATTCGGCGGAACGGCACCGCGAAGCGATTTGGCGCTCGCTGGACGAAGTGCTGCCGCTCGCGGAGAAACTTGATGTGACGATCGGCCTCGAAAATCTGGTCTGCATCTGCAACAACGTGGACGATCTGCTGGAGTGCTTCCGAAGATTCCCCTCGCGGCACCTCGGCGCGTGCTTCGATTCGGGTCACGCCAATATCATGGAAAAAGGCATGGATCATCCCGAGTGCGACGCGCCGGATTCCTACATTCGGGAGGGCGTCCCGATGCAGTGGGAGCATGACGTGCTCGACCGGCTGCTGCCGCACATCGTGAATTGCCATCTGCATGACAACGACGGTGTCTTCGACACGCATCTCCTGCCGGGAAAGGGGAACATCGACTGGGGCAAACTCGTACCGAAACTTCTTACGGCGCCGCGGCTGATGTGCGTGCAGAGCGAAGTCATTCCGCGGCGGGTGCAGCAGCCGATCCGCCCGCTCTGCGAAAAATTCCGCGAAATTTTCGGCGAGATATGAACTATATACTGGTGTGAGACGAAAAATGGTGCCCGTAACGTTTCTCTACGATTGGGAGTTCCCGAGCGATCACGACCGGCAGACGGTGATGTACGAATTCGCCGCGAACGGCGCGAAGCATCTGGTGCTGAGCGACACGCTGCTCAAGATGATCTGCCGCGCGCCCAAGCTCTACCGCGAACTGCGCGCGGAAGTCGCACAGGCGGGGCTGGACTTCGTCGACGCGCACGCGCCGTTCGCTCACGATGTCGATCCGTGCTGCCCCGATCCGGCGGTGCGCCCGTTCATGTTGGCGAATCTGAAACTCGTGCTGCAGATCGTCCACGACTTCGGTGTCAAAAGCTGCTGCGTCCACATCTGCAGCACTTATTACAACGATTACACTCCGCAGCAGCACCGCGACGCCGTCTGCCGCACGCTGGACAAAGTGCTGCCGCTCGCTGAAAAGCTCGACGTGACGATCGCTCTCGAAAACATCCCGCGTCTCTGCAACTTTGTGGACGACGTGCTCTTCTACATGAAAAAGTATCCGTCGCGGCACCTCGGAGCGTGTTTCGACTCCGGCCACGCGAACATCATCGAAAAGGTCAATGACTTTCCCGAGGGGCCGTATGCCGTTTACTATCGCGATCTGGGCATCGAGTCACCTTGGGAGCCGGACGTGCTGGGGAGAATGCTTCCCCACATCGTAAACTGCCATCTGCACGACAACAGCGGCGAGCGGGACCAGCATCTGCTGCCGGGGCGGGGGACGGTCGACTGGGGGAAGCTTGTGCCGAAACTTTTGAGCGCTCCGCGGCTGATGTGCGTGCAGAGCGAAGTCATCCCGCTGCATGTCCGGCAGCCGATCCGTCCGCTCTGCGACAAGTTCCGCGAGCTTTTCGGAGAAATTTGAGCGAAAACTTTTCAACCTCATCAAAATAAGGAGATAAAACGACTATGGTGCCCGTAACTTTTCTCTACGACTGGGAGTATCCGAACGACCACGACCGGCAGACGGTGATGTACGAGTTGGCCGCCAACGGCGCGAAGCACATCATCCTGAGCGACACGCTGCTCAAGATGATCGGCCGCAACCCCAAGCTCTACCGCGAGCTGCCGAAGGAGGCGGCGGCGGCGGGGCTGGATTTCGTCGACGCGCACGCTCCGTTCCGCGGCGACTGCGACCCGAACTGCCCCGATCCGGCGGTGCGTCCCTTCATGCTGGCGCATCTGAAGCTGATGCTGCAGATCGTCCACGACTTCGGCGTGAAGTGCTGCTGCGTCCACATCGGCAACATCTTCTATGAGGGGTACACCGCCGCAGAGATGCGCGACGCGGTCTGCCGCACGCTGGACGAGGTGCTGCCGCTGGCGGAAAAGCTCGACGTGACGATGTGCCTCGAAAACATCTTCCGCCCGCTCAACACCGTGGACGACGTGCTCTTCTACATGAAGAAGTTCCCGTCGAAGAATCTGGGCGCGTGCTTCGACTCCGGTCACGCGAACATCATGGAAAACGGCCGGGACATCCCCGGCTGCGTCGCGCACAAAGCCTTCGGCAGCTGCGGTTTCGAGGTGGAGTGGGAACACGACGTGCTCGACCGGATGCTGCCCTACATCGTGAACTGCCATCTGCACGACAACGATGCGTCGGCGGATCAGCATCTCCTGCCGGGGAAGGGGACGATCGACTGGAGCAAACTGGTGCCGAAACTTTTGTCGGCGCCGCGGCTCATGTGCGTACAGAGCGAAGTGATCCCGCTGCGCGTCCAGCAGCCGATCCGCCCCCTGTGCGACAAGTTCCGCGAACTTTTCGGAACGCTTTAAGTCAGATTTCGACGCTCAAGCCGTCGTAAGCGACGATCATGCCGTGCGGAGCGAATCTCGCCTGCAGTTCGTCGTGGAGCCCCTGACCGTTGTGCGAAAAGTGATTGACGTACACGGGGGCGTCCGGGGCGAGGCAGCCCATTTCGACCAGGCGTTTTTTGAAGCCGACGGTGGTGTTGAACCCCATGTGGTTGCGGCAGGCGTCCGGAGTGCGGAACCCCGTCGTACATTCGAGGACGGCGGCGTCGAGTTTCACGTTTTCCAGCATCGCCCACGATTCCGGAGTGAGATTGCCGGTGTCGTTGGCGATGAGCAGATTTTTGCCGCCGCGCCGGAGGACATAGATCATCGCGCCCATCGCGGGAGCGTGCGAAGCGGGTATCGCCAGCGCCTCCACGTCGCCGGAGCGCGTCCATTCGCCGCCCGTGGCGATCAGCGCATTGAGCCTCAGATCGTCGAAGATGTTCACCACGTTGAGTCCGGTCGCGTTGGTGGTCAACAGCCCGCGCACGAGTTCGCGCATCGTCTCCTTCGAAGCGACGACGTCGAGCTTGTACTCCGGGGTATCGGTGCAGAAGCCGGGGCTCCGGCGGTAGGCGAGCTCACCCGCCGCCATGTGGTCGCCGTGCGGGTGGGTGAAGATGATCCGCCGCAGTCGGGAGGAGTCGACGCCCGTCCGCAGCAGCTGATCGAAGGTGTCGGGGCCGAAGTCAACCATGGTGTCGTCGTCGATGAGATACGCGCAGCGGCGGCGGATCTCCTTGCCGCCGCGTGATCTCGCTTCGGTGCAGATGCGGCAGCCGCACCAGCGGCCGGGGATGCCTTCGGCGGCGGCGGTTCCGAGAAAAACGAGCTTCATATTCTGTCCGTTCCGGGTTGTTGTTCACGTCGTAAGCTTACAATATCACTTCGGAAGGGTTTTTTCAACTCCGTCCGCGCGCCGGTTGCAAAACCGCTCCGGACGGGGTATATTACCAAATCAAATGTCGGCTGCACACGTTACCATAAAATCAGGAAAGGGTAAAATAAGATGTGGTTCGGACGTAAAACGAAATGGACGGGCGCTCTGGTCGCGCTTCTGGCGGCGGGCGTCGCCTGCGCCGAGGTCAAAGTCGACGACTGCTTCGGCGACAACATGGTGCTGCAGCGGGAACTGCCCGCGCGCATCCGCGGCACCGCCGCTCCGGGCGAGTCGGTGACGGTCAGTTTCGCGGGGCAGACGGTCACGGTCAAAGCCGACGACAAGGGCGACTGGCTGGCGACTCTGCAGCCGCTTCAGGCGAACAAGACGCCCGCCGAGATGACGGTTTCCGGAGCGGACAACACCCTGACGCTGAAAAACATCCTCGTCGGCGAAGTCTGGCTCTGCACCGGGCAGTCCAACATGTTCTATGCGCTTTTCAGCAAGAACCCCAAATATCTGCACACCGACAGCGAAGCCATTACCTCGGTCGCCGATCACCCGTTGATCCGGATCGCGTCGGTGCCGCTCACCGCCTCGTCCAATCGGGAGCGCGATTCGCACATGACATGGGCACCCGTGAAGCCGGATAACATCAAGAGTTTCACGGCGGTCGGGTACTTCTTCGGTCTGGGGCTGCAGCGCGAACTCGACGTGCCGATCGGGTTGATCCGCACCTGCTGGGGCGGGACCCGCATCGAGCCGTGGACCAATCTGGAAGGCTTCAAGTCGGTGCCGGAGGGGGCGAAACTCGCCAAGTTCGTCGCCGGACGCACCGCCGGGACCCCGGAGTTCGAAAAGAACGTCCGCGAATTTCTCGACAACCAGCGCGAGTGGTTCAAAAAAGCCGAAGCCGCGGTCTCCCAGCAGCGCGTACCGCCCCAGCCGCCGGCGTTGCCCGCCGAGTTCTGCCCCGCCGAACGCACGGTGCCGGGCGCGCTCTACAACGCGATGATCCACCCCCTGACCGGCATGACCGTGCGCGGCGCGATCTGGTATCAGGGCGAGAGCAATCTGGGGCAGTGGTACAATTACCGGTGGCAGATGCACGCGCTGTTGAACGGCTGGAAAAAGGCATTCGACAATCCGGATTTCCAGTTCTACTTCGTGCAGATCGCGCCCTATCGCTACAACCGCGAAATCCCGCGCAACTGCATCGGCTTGTGGCGGGCGCAGCAGGCGTTTGCCGATGAATCCGGGTGCGGCATGGCGGTCATCAACGACTACGCCAACCCCGAGGACATCCATCCGAACGACAAGCGCCCCGTCGGCGACCGCCTCGCGCGTCTGGCGCTGAACCGCACCTACGGGCGCAAGGATATCGCCTGCGACGCTCCGCGCGTCAAGTCGTGGCAGGTCAAGGGCGACAAATTCGTGTTGAGTTTCGACAATGCGACTTCGTGGAGCACTCCGGACAACCGCCCCGTCAGCGGCTTCGAAGTCGCGGGCATCGACGGCAAGTATTTCCCCGCCGCGGCGACGATCCGGGGCGCGGAGCTCGAGGTGTCGGCTCCGCAGGTGACGCAGCCGCGCTATCTGCGCTATATTTCCCGCAACGTCGCCATGGGCAACCTCTACAACGAGCATGGGCTCGTCCCCGCTCCGTTCCAGGTGCGCGACATCCCGTTCGAAGAGGAGCTGGCGTATCTGACCGGCGGTCGTAACGGACTGATCTACGAATACGACCTTTTGAGCGGCGGCAAAGACGGCGTGCTGGTTCCCGCGAAGGACAACTCGGGCGAGTTCGCCGGCAAAAGGCTTTCCCGCGTGAGCTATCTTTTCGTGGTCAAGGACAAGCAGGGCAAAACGCAGTTCGCCGAGGTCTCCATGGATCCGTTCTCGCGGGATCTGGGGGAGATCGCGCTGCCCGGCTCGAAGGTGCGCCGGAACATCGCCTCGTTGGTCAAGAACATCGGCATCCGCACCAACGTGCCCAATTTGATCGACGGCGACGAGATGCTTTCCGGCAACATCGAGTTCTTCTACACCAACTACGGTCCCAAGAACTCCAAGGGCATCAGGAACGCGAGCGACAAGGTCTTCGACGCGGGCGACCAGGCCTCGGCCGGCGGCCCGGGCTTCGGCTGCCTGCAGATCCACTCCGGGCGCGGCGAGCCGATCGTCTGCTTCAACAACTTCAAGGGCCGCTCCGGCGCGGATTTCGGCTTCGGCATCTGCCCCGAGGGCAAGAACAGCGACTGGACCTTCAGCAAGAGCGCGAAGGACTACGCTTCGCTGCGGCTGTACGTCTTCGGCGAGTTCAACTGATCGGTCGCGCGTGGCAGGGGGGAACGCATCATGAGCGGATACGCCAGTGCGACGATCGGCGCGCCGGGACCGGCGCAGGAGAGGGAACTGCGTCGTCATCAGGGCATTCCCGGCGTGGAGATCATGCCGGACGGCGAGCTTTTCGTCTGTTTTTACGCCAACACCGAGCCGGGCGAGGGTCCCGGCAACTACGCGGTCGTGGCGCGTTCCTCCGACGGCGGCTTGAGCTGGAGAGAAGTCAGCGTTGTCGTGCCGCCGGTGCCGGAGCGGGTCTTCGATCCGGTGCTGTGGCGCAGCCCCGACGGGGTGCTGCGCCTCTTTTACGCGCAGGGAGGAAGCGACGGACTCCACAAGCCCTTCGACGGTCGCGCGGGGGTGTGGACGGCGCACCTCATCGAGTACGATGCGGAAAAGACCGTGTGGTCGGCGCCGCGCCGGATAAGCGACGGGGTGATGATGAACAAGCCCGAGGTCCTCGCGGACGGGGCGTGGCTGCTCCCCGTGGCGCTCTGGTCGATCTACCCCGAAAAGGAGTTCGCGGACCTGAAGGGCAAGTACCGTCCGAATCTGCTCGTGACGCGCGACCGGGGGGAGAGTTTCGAGTTCATTCTGGGACCGGACGTTCCGGAGCGCACCTACGACGAGCACGTCGCCGTCGAAAGACGCGACGGCAGCTGGCTGGTCGCCGTGCGCACCCGGCGCGGCGCGCGAGCGGTGGTCACGAACGACCGGGGTCGGAATTACTCCGGTGTTTTCACGCCGTTTGCGGGGGGCGCGGATTCGCGTTTTGCGCTGCGGCGGCTCAAATCCGGCAAGTGGTGCCTCGTGACCCACGCGGTGCCGGAGCCGTGTCCGGGCGAAAACTGGAAGCCGTCGCGGTGCAATCTGGCGGTGTGGCTCTCGGAGGACGAGGGGGCTTCGTGGCGGGGTCGGCTGATGCTCGACGAACACGCGGGAGTCTCGTACCCCGACTTCACCGAGGACGCGGCGGGGAATATCTACATCGCCTACGACCGCACGCGGATCAAGGGGCACGGTCAGGTGTGGCTGGCGAAGATCACCGAGGCGGACATCCTCGCCGGAGCGTTTGTGACTCCGGGCTCGTTCCCCGGCATCCTCGTCGATGCGTTTCCTTTCAAGCCGTAAAGAGCATGGTTACCGAAATCAGGAGGTAAAGAGCAGATGAACAAAGCGTTTTGGGTCGAGGTCGGCGTCGCCGTGGGAGCAGTGGCGGCGATGGGAGTCGGATTTTTCTTCAACCCGCTGATCACCATCGGAATCGTGCTTGTCGGCAGCGCCGTAGCGGGGTGGCTCGCGGGGCGCGGCGGCACCTTCAAAAGCTTCGGCGCGGGTCTGCTCGCGCTGGTGGCGCTGACGGTGATCTTCGCCGTCTGCGTCTTCGGCGACATCCATGCGCTGCTCGACGCGGTGCTGACCGAGGAGCAACGGATATTGTTCGCGCGCATGGATGTGAATCTCCCGTCGTGGCTCCCGCTGCTCTGCACCGGGATCGCGTTCGCGGCGGAGCTCTTGGTCTACCTCGGCGTCTTCAACGCCGCGATCCTCTTCAAGCGCTGGTATTTCATCGCCGGAGCCGCGATCGTGCTCCTCGCGGAAGTCATGTATCTGAGCATCTGGTTCTACGCCGGGATCGGCGCGGTCTTCGCCGCCTTCACCGAAAATCAAAGTTTCGGCTTCATCGTGCTGCCGGCGCTGCTGCTCGTACTGCTCGTCGCGTGGGCGGTGTGCAACATCCGTGGCGTGAAACGCCGCACCTGGCGCAACTTCGCGTGGTGCGCGGGTGGCTTCGCGGTCGGGTCGTTCCTCGTGTGGGGCGTTGCCGCGTTGACGTTCTGCGTCTATGCGGGGTGCGAGATCGAACGCACCGCCTCCGCCGCCGACCCGCGCGGCAAACTCCCGAAGGAACTTGCGAAGCGCGAACTGGAACTGCGCAATTCCGACAGTGTTGTGACGCTGCATAAGCGCGGCATCGAACTCCCGCTCGAAACGGTCGGCATGTGGCGCGGACGCCGGGGCAAGACGGTTTCCGAGGAGGCCAAGAAGCGGACGCTCGAATTCGCCGCCTCCGAGGAGGGCAAAGCCTTCTTCGCGCGCAACGCGGAGCTGATCGACCTCTACTGCCGGATCGTCGCCGAGGGCGAGTTCGTGCCGAAGACCTCGCTGGCGCTCCTTCAGGGGTATCGGAGCGCCGCCCGCCGCTGCGCCGCGCAGGCCGCGCTCGCGCATTGGCGGAAAGACGCGGCGGCTATATTGCCCGCCCTCGAACCCGCGGAAAAGCTGGAACAGGCGATCTACGCCCACGAGCAGGACCTCATCGAGGGGCTGGTGCGCATCGCGATCACCGACCTGCGGATGCAGACGATCATCGGGTGCGGGCCGGAGGCTCCCGAGTACGCGGAGCAGTACCGCGCGATCCTGAAGCGTTTGCTCGCCGCCGAGCCGAAGATGCCGGCCGACACGGGCTTCATCCGCAACGAACTCGCGTGCGTCCGCCGCATGGAGCGGGGCAATTTCACTTATCCCGAGAGTGCGGGAGCCTATAAACGGCTGGTGAATTATCCCACGGCTTGTGCGTCGCTCGCGTACAAGCTCCATAAAGCCGAGGCGGATACGAAACTCGCCGCCGAGTTTCGGAAAAGCGGCCGGGTCCCCAGGAACGCCGACAATTACGGCAAAGCCATGCGCCGCGCCATGGAGAGCCGCGCGTTCTACGCGACCGCGCTCGCGCTCAAGATCTACAACTGCGAAAAGGGCGCGTACCCGGATAAGCTCGACGAGCTCGTGCCGGGGTGCCTCGAACAACTGCCCTGCGACCCCCTGACGGGCAAGCCGTTCAATTACAAGAAGCTGCCGAAGGGGGGCTTCATGCTCTCGGCGCAGCGGATCAAGCCGGTTAAGCGGATGCTCCGCGCATCCCCGATGCCCCGCTACTGACGCGGGGCGGCACCGGGGCGCACTCCGCGCCCCGGGCGGCTTGACGCTTTCGGAACACCCGCCGTTTGTCTTTGCGCGGCAAAAGATTGGGGAGGGTGTTATTTTTTTTTTTTTCGTTTTTGCGCCTTGAAAACGCCCGAATCGCACTGTATTGTAATACGGCAACCGAAACGGGAGGGCATATCATGCGTAAATCCTTATGGCTGATTTCGATGCTCGCGGCGGTGGCGGCGTACGCGGCTCCGGAGCGGACCGACGTCTGGGCGGAGTTCACCTATGTGGGCACCGAGCCCGCGCCATCCGGGGCGGTCCACACGTTCAAGATGCGGCTTTCCGAGAACTTCCCGCGGGATCGGGCGACGATGATCATCGCCGTGGACGTCTTCGGCGGCGGCGACTGCATTCCGCTCCGCGAGTTCGGGGACACCTTCCGTTTGAAGTATTCCGTGACCCGCGTGAAGCAGGTGCAAGGTCCGATCGGCTGGCTGGTCAGAGGTCGCCGTCCCCCCGGTGACCTCGTCGCCGAGATGGTCTTCGGCGATGCCTTGGGGCATGAAAAGACCCTGCGGTACCGGAGCCGCGACGATGAATTCCCGAAGCTGAGTTTCATGGAACGGCTGGTGGTGTACCCGGGCGACGTCAACCCGATCTGCACTCTGACGTGGCATCGGCCGGAGGAGGAGGGGTTCGACCTCTCGACCGAGCGGCGCACTTCCCCGTGGGAAAAGGAGCCGCGCTCGGGCTTCTTTATCCGGCTGATCGTCTCGGACGAGGTTTTGGCGAAGATCCCCGCGGGCGCGCCGTACCAACCGCCGCCCCGCCCCTGAGGTGACGATATGGACCCGACGCCGAAACGCAACTTTACGAAACTCGGAATATTCATGCTTGTTGCGGCATGTATCCCGCTCTTGTTGTTTTCATTGCCGCTGGACGATCCGGTGGGGGTGGTGTCGATCCCTTGGGTCGCCATCGTCTACGCGTCTTTTTGTCTTGTCGCCCTGATCTGGGGCGGCATCCGAATCTGGCTCCTGCCGCTCAATGGTCTGCGGCGGGCGGCGATCTTCATCGTCTGGGCGATACTTTATCCATTGCTGTGCGCGGGGTGGTATTTGCTGGGTTTGCTTTATCTGAGCTTCGTCTTAAAATTTGTCCATCGCTGATATCCGATGTGAAGTGAACGTAACGTAAAGGCGCATCGAAAATGAAAAAACTGCTTTCCAAAATGTTCTTCGTTCCCGACTGCGCACGGGGCGCGGCGTTCGCGCTGACGCTTCTCGCCCTCGGCAATTACCTCTGGTTTTCGCTGTTCCACCTCGTTTTGCTGTGGGGCGGCGTCTCGCGGCGATTGACCGAAACCTTCATCATCCTCATGGCGCTGACGACACTTTACTCGCTCGCGCTGGGGGTGATCTCTCTGGTCGGTCTCGTCAAAGTTCTGCGGAGAAAACGCCGTTTCAAATCTCTGTGGCTTCTCGTCCCGGCGGGGGTGTGCTTCGCACTCGGAGCGTTCGGGTTCGTTCTGGTGTTCCCGCCGCTGTACTTGTTCGAAACACTATGCGGCGACGGCGAAGTATATTTGAATCCGGGGATCGGCGACGGCATCCCCGGTCTGCCGCCGGAATATTGGGCGGCGGTCTTCTTCCTCTCGCTGCTCCTGATACTCGCAAGCGGGCTGTTTCTGACGGCGACGTTCACGACGGCTGCGGGCAGGAAATTCCGCTCCGCCTTCGGCGCGGCGACGCTTTCGGTATGGGGAGTATTCGCGCTGTGGTATCTTTTCACCCTCGGGCTCGCGCTTCATGAGAGCCGCGAATGTGCCGTCGTGTTTCAGGCGGTCGAAAAGCGCTTCGGTCGCTCTCTTACCGCCGCCGGGTTGGAGAAAATGTACCGCGAGAGCGGCAAGGTCGACGCGGAGTTCTGGCCGCGTTTGGAAAAGTTCGGCGCCGCGCTGCCGACGGTCAAGCTCGACAAGGCGGACGACGAGGAAACGGCGGAAGAGCGTACTATTTTTGACCTCCCGCTCCCCGACCGCCCGACAAAGGCTACGCTCGCGTGGTATGAGAACTACTGCCGGATCAACCGCGCCGCGCTCGAAAAGTACGAAAACTGCTTCGACCGCGAACCGCCGCTCCCTGAAAAGCGCTTCCTTCGCGGCAATCTCGCGGCGGAGGCGCTGCCGACATTGTCGCCGTGCCGCACATTCGTCCGGGATTTCGAGCGCAGCCGCCTCGTATACTGTCTCGCCGTCAGGGACGCCGACGCGGCGTGGGCGTGCTATGGGAGAATCGGCAATTGCTGCGCGTATCTGCAAAAGGAGCCGTTCCTGATCGGCAAGCTGGTGTGGCTCTATATGGAGCAGCAGCGCTTGGACTGCGTGGAAAAACTCCTGGAAAGCCGCCTCTTCGCCGACGCGAAACTGGACGAACTCGACGCCGATCTCGCGGCGCTGGAGCGCGACGTCCCCCGCCTCCATCAACAGGCGATGTACACCGAAGCGGTCTTCGGTCAGGATGTCATCGTCGGGGTGGAGGAGGGATTGCTCGATCCGTCGGCATACGAGCCGCGCAATCCGCCGGGGGCGTTCGCACCGTACCGCTGGATCTTCCCGGATTGGTGGTATAACGCCGCGCTGGACAAAAAGACGATGCTGCGGAACTACCTCGCCCCCGATCTCGCGCAGGTCAAACCGCAGCTCGACAACGTGCTGCTGTTCATGAACAATATCCTGCCGCCGGTCTTCGAAGAGACGGGGCGCAGGTTCAACGCGCTCACGGCGCGGGCGCGGGGGATGCGGGCGCTGATCCGGGCGGAAAAGTATCGCCGCAAACACGGCACGTTCCCGAAGACGTTGTCCGACCTGCCCGAGGACCCCTTCACCGGCAAGCCGCTCGTCTACACGGTCGGCAAGGCGGAGATCGTCGAGACCGTCTGGAAAAAGCCCGTGGACAGGGATACCCCATCCTCGCGCACCGTCGACGTCGTCCAAGTCCGCAGCGACCCGGAAACGACCCTCCGGCTGAAGGTGCGCAACCCCGAAACCGCCGAAGACCACACCCGCGCCATGATAAGATACTGACGGTCGATAAGCCATTGGTGCAATATATTATGGAAGTCGAAATACTGCTGCTGATCACGCTTTCCGCGATGGTGATGGGGCTTGGTCTGGTGAACTTCCGGCGCGCGAAGATCATGACCGCGGCTTTCGTCGGCGTACTGCTGCTGCAGGTGATCATTCAGGTCATGCTCCGGGTCGCCGATTCCTTCGAACTTTTTCAGATCTGCGGCATCGCCAATTTGCTGATCTTCATCCCGAGCATCGGATTTTTCATCTTCGCCGCTTGCCGGGATTGGAAGCACTGGTGGGCGCTCTCCGCCGCGGGCGCGGGGACGATCGTCATTTGGTTTTTCATCGGGCTCTACTATTTTGCCTGCCGCTGCTTCGCCACATAGGAGCCCTGCCGCCGGGGTTCCGGGGGGCGCGGAGCTCACCGGACGCAGGTGCGCGCACCGGACAACAGCTTGAAACATGAATTAAATAACGGGAATTTCGAGACATGCTTAAAAAGATCTTTTCGTGGGGCACTCCGGCGCAGGAGGGGTTTTTCGCGGTGACGCTGTGCTTTTTCTGGGCGCTCGCCGCGCCGCTCGTGCCGCTGCTCTTCGTTTCGGATCTGTCGAGCGCGATGAATTCGCTGGCCGTTATTTTCGCGCTGCTGATCCCCGAAGCCCTCTTTGCGCTGTATCTGGTTTGTCTCTACTGCTTTTACAGCCCCGGCGGGATGCGGACCCTGCCGTTCAAAGTGCTGTACTGCCTCGCCGTGCCGGTCGTCATGTTTTTCTGGGGCTGGGTGGTGTCGGGGCTTTTGCCCCGCGGGGTCGACAGCGACCAACTGACCTTGGCGGTGCTGACGGTGCTGATCTTCTGGGGCGGACCGCTCGCGTTCGCGCCGCGGTCGTGGAAGTGGGGGCTCCTCACCTCCGCCGCGTGGAGCGGCGCGCTTCTCTGCGTCGCGGCGGTGTTGAACAGTTCGATACTGGACTTCGACGTCATAGGTTTCTTCGGCTGGCGCGGCGAGGTCGGGCTGAGCGGGCGGGGGTGGCTCTCGCACGGCGGACCGTGGCTCTTCAACTTGGTGCTGGTCGCGGGGGTGGGGCTGCTCTTTGCGGCATGGCTCTCGACCGGGCGGCTGTACGCCGAAATCGGCGGCGTCCGCTTCAAGGAGCTCTTCACCGTGCGGGTGTTTCTGGTCATCGGCGTTGCGGAGGCGGTGTGGGTCATGTCTTTCGTCATGGCTCTTTGCGCGGTGTACGGAGCGTCGCGCACCCGCGCGGAGCTGGCGCGGCACTTCGGCCGTCCGCTCGCCGTGGAGGAGTTGGGCCGAATGTATTTTAAAGAGCGCCGCCCCGACGCCGCCTACTGGCAGAAATTTCTGGAGTCATCCCGGCGGATGAACGAATCTCTGAGTCAGCCGCTCGGACTCAGCCGGGACGTCCCGGCTTACGACGAGGAGCTCCCCGAAGCGGTCCTCGCCGAGTGGCGCGACCGCGTTTCGAAAAATTCCGACTTGACCGAGCTCGAACGGCTCTGCGATACGGACATCCCCGCGTACAACCGCGTCTACCGCTCGGGCAACGCGGGCGGCGTGTGGCTCGACGACCTCGCCGCGCTGCGGGACTTCTGCCGGTTCGAGGTGTGGCGCATCCGCTTCGCCACCGAAGCGGGCGACTGCGAAGAGGCACTGGCGGCGCTCCGCCGCTTCGACCGGGCGATCGCCTACATCGAAAAGGACGACGGCCGCATCGCCGCACTCCTCTGCCGCGCGGTCGAGGAAGTCCGGCTGTACGCGTGGGAACGCCTGATCGCGTCGGGGATACTCACCGCCGACGATCTGCGCGACATCGCGCGCACCGCCGACGCCGCCGAAAAGCGGATGCCCGAACAGAGCTTCCGCGCGCTTTACGCCGAGGCGGTCTGCGTCGCCGACGAGCTGGCGGAGTTCCACCGCCATCTGCGGCTTTATACCCCGGACAAAGAGGAGTATCCGCCGCTCGACTTCCGGATCGCGAGCTGGCTGTACCCGGCGTGGCGCTACCGTCTGGCGCGCCTCGAAGACACGTTGCTCAGGAGTTTCCTCATACGCGACTGGCGGGAAGGCAGGACCCCGGACCGGGGCAGCCGTTGGTCGAACTGGATATTCCGGACCGATTTCACCGGCTTCGCCGACCGCGAGCGGGAACTTCGCAACGCCTACCGCGCGCTCCGCGCCAGGCTGGTCGTGCGCTGACCCGGTGCCCGGAAAACGTATTTGTGCAAATTACAAATCCGATTTGAGATTTGCACGTTTTTTTGTTCGGCATTGTCTTCAGGGCGGTTTGAAATTGGACTAGACCAATTTTTCTGGCGTGGATTGCAATTCTCTCGCGCGCGGGGTATATTATCGGTGTGAGGCAAGATTTCCGCATCATCCCAACAGAAGGAAAGCTTTTTATGGACGACAAGATCATCTACATGCCCTGCGACGCAGTCGAAAATTTCATGCGCGACGCCTTCGTTGCCGCCGGAGTCCCCGCCGAAGACGCGGCGCTCTGCGCCAACGTGCTCATATCCGCCGACAAGCGCGGCATCGACTCGCACGGCGTCGGGCGGCTCTGCAGCTTCTACCTCGACCGCATCCGCGACGGCGTCCAGCAGGCGGTGACGAACGTCGAGTTCGTGCGCAAGAGCGGCGCGACCGCCGTCGTCGACGGCCACGCGGGCATGGCGATGGTCGTCGCTAAAAAGTCGATGGAATACGCGATGGAGTGCGCCAAAAAGTACGGCGTCGGCATCGTCGCCGTCCGCAACTCGTCGCACTTCGGGCGTGCCGGGTACTACGCCGACCTCGCCGCCAAGGAAGGAATGATCGGCTTTTGCGTGACCAACGCGCGCCCCGCCATCGCGCCCACGTTTTCGACCCAGAACGTGCTCGGCACCAACCCGATGGCGTTCACCATGCCTTCGGACGAAGCCTTCCCCTTCGCCTTCGACTGCGCGACGAGCGTCGCCCAGCGCGGCAAGATCGAACTCTACGGGCGCTTGGGCAAGGACGTGCCTCCCGGCTGGGTCATCGACGTCGAGGGCAAGACCCGCACCGACACGCAGGGCATCCTCGCGGACCTGATGAAGAGCCGCGCCGCGCTCGCCCCCCTGGGCGGCATCGGCGAAGAGGGCGCCGGGTACAAGGGCTACGGTTTCGCGACCGTCGTGGAACTTTTGAGCAGCGCCCTGCAGCAGGGGTACTTCCTGAGTCAGCTCACCGGCTTCGCCGCGGACGGTTCGAAACAGTCGCCGCGCATCGGGCACTTCCTGATGGCGATCAACATCGAGAATTTCACGGATCTCGCCTCGTTCAAGAAGCACGTCGGCAACGTGCTGCGCGAGATCCGCTCCGCGCGCAAGGCCCCCGGCCACGACCGGATCTACACCGCGGGCGAAAAGGAGTATCTCCTCAGCCTCGAACGCGAGAAGACCGGCATCGCCATCAACACCGCGCTCCGCAAGATGATGCTCAAAGTCAAAGCCGACTACAAACTCGACAGCTGGCAGCTTCCTTTCACCGAAGCGTAAGCCGCGGCAAAAAGCGCAAAACCAAACGGGCGGGATGACATCATCCCGCCCGTTTTGCGTATTGTCACCGCGTGAAGGGTTGGGTCCACGCCTGAAGGGTCTCGGGGTAGAACATGCGGCTGACCTTGCCGGGGCGGTCGCTTACGACTATGGCGCGGATGTAGAGGTCGTCGTCGGCCATGGTGCAGCTAGCCTCCGGGCCTTCGACGGACTTGACCGTCCGCCCGATGGTGTCGTTGATGACGGGGAGTATGCGGGTGTAGCGCCCCTCGTGCGGGTACTCCTTTTCGACGATCGAGCGGTTGAAGTCGCGTTTGGTGGTGATGAATTCGACGCGGTAGTTCGTCCCCGGCTCGGCTTGCGCCTTGACGCGGAGCGTTCCCGTCGCGCGGTCGAAGTCGATCTCGTCGAGCAGAACTCCGGTCGTGGGGTAGTAGTCGCCCTTGTCCATCGCTTCGACGATCGCGTCGGCGGTGAACTCGCCCGGCACGTTGACCATGATCCAGCCGAGTTCGCAGCCGCAGAATCCGTCGATGCGCTCCGGGTCGCAGAAGTGCAGATCGTCGGTCGCCGTCGCGTACAATAGCGGCTTGCCCTGAACGAGCCGGTGGGCGAGTACGAAGTCCCAGAACTGTTCGACCGAGAAGAGTTCCACGGGGGGCGCGTCGGCGTCGCAGCCGTTGTTGCAGATCTCGAAGTGGCGGAATTCGTCTCTTTCCACGAGGATGCGCGGGTCGATGTCCCAGTAGCGACCGAAGGGGTGGTTGAGCATGGCGAACGAAGGGTGCGGATACTCCGCCGCCGCCTTTTCGTAGGAGCGCAGATTCAGCGTCACGGCCTCCAGGGCGTTTTCGCCGTGGAGGATCGGCAGATCGCACGGCAGATTGAAGGTGTTGATGTGGTAGTCGCCGCGCGAGCGGTCGTTGCTGCACGGGTAGGAGTCGAGGATCAGCGTGATCTCCTCGCCGGGGACGACGAGGAACTTCCCCGGCACCTCGAATTCGCGCCGGAGCTCTTCGTAGGTTTTGAGCTTCACGAAGCGGCGGACGGCGATCTTTTCGGTGACGGCGGAGCCGGGGAGCGCCTCTTCGAGCCGCGCGAGTTCGCTTCGGGTCGCCATCGGCGGCCACGGACCCTCATCGCGGGCGAGGGGCAGATACATGTTTTCGCGCTTCTGAAAGATGTTGTGGTCGGAGAGGCAGACGAAGTCGAATCCCCGGTCGCGGTAAGTTTTGATGACCATTTCGGGCAAGTTTCGCCCGTCCGACCAGAGGCTGTGGGCGTGCAGCGCGCCTTTTTTCCACGATTTTTGCATGTCTTGGCTCCGTTGTATCAGTTGTCGATGCTTTGCGTTACAGGAGTTTGCGCAGCTCCGGCAGCAGCGTTTCGGCGACGATGCGGTTGCCTTCCTTATTGGGGTGGTTGCTGTCGCTCCACAAGTCGCGGCGACCTTTGGGCAGTATACCGCACTGCATGTCGGGCACATAGCCGCAGCCGTATTTCATGACCAGCTCGCGCTCGATGACCGCCAGCCCCGCCGCGTAGTGCTCGAGCGGGAGCCCGGCGGGCGAAAAGTCGATGCTCTCCCCCTCGGGGAGTTTGTCGTTGCCGAAACAGCTGATTATAAGTACCCGCGCCCCGGCGGTGCGGCACTGCGATACGATGCTTTCGTAGTCGCGCCGCAAGTCGGCGAGCGACCGCTTGCGTCGCCAGTAGTCGTTCGCGCCGAGCCCGAGCACGACGAGACGTGGCGACAAGCTCAGCACCTCCGCTTCGAGCCGCGCCAGACCGCCAGCGAGGGTGTCGCCGCCCTTGCCGCGGTTCACGACCTCGTATTCGGGAAGCATCTCTTGCAGCCAGTCGGAGTATCTGCCGCCCGCGCCGCCGCAGGAGGTGAGGCTGTCGCCGAAGCAGACGATCCGCGGCTTCGGCTCCGCCGCGCCCGCCGCGCATCCCAGAATCAGCGACGCCGCAAACAGCATTTTGACCGGCGTTTTCACGATATTCCGGCAGGAATAAAGGTCACTTTTCGCGCTCGTTCCAGAGTTTCTGCAGATAGGTGACCGCCGCCAGATAATCCTCTTCGGCGGCGAGGTGTTCGATGATCACCGGCATGTCGGGCGAGAGCGCGTCTGCGAGCTTCATGTAGTGCAGCAGTTCGAAGCAGCCGGTGCCGCACGGGGTCTCGGGCATCCGCACGGTGAGCTTCTTCTCCAGCGCCACGTCCTTGATGTGGCAGCTCTTGATCTGCGGTCCCAGCAGCTCGAAGCAGTGGTCGAGAAACTCCCGGCAGAAGAGCAGCGTCTTCGGCGTGGACATCATGTTGACGGCGTCCATGTGGACGGCGAAACCCGGGCGGTCGACCTTCTTGATGAGTTCGAGGTAGCTTTCCGGCGAGTCGGGGACCATCCACGGCATCGGTTCGACGGTGTAGAAGGTGCGGGTCGGTTTGACGGCGTCGATGATCTCCTGAATGGTTTCGATCATGCGCTTTTGGAAATCGGGGTCGTAGTTGTCGCGGTGCGCGGCGTCCCACTTTTCGCTGCTGGCGCTGCCTGTGATGTTGACCGCGCACTTCGCGCCGACGTATTCGGCGATCTCGAGTTTCCGCTTGCAGAATTTGATGTTCTCGGCGCGTTCGGCGGGGTCGGGACTCATGATGTTCTTCCACGCGCCGACTTCGGCGATCACGAGGTCGTGGTTGGCGCACGCACGCACGTATTCGTCGATCTCCTTGTCGGAAGAGTCGGCTTTGAGCGGGAAGACCACGGCCTTCAGCCCCAGCGCCTCGTATTTTGCCGCCCACTCCTCGGCTGAATTCGCTTCCAGCTTTTTCGAGATCCCCAAACGCATGATCGCTCCTCCTGTTGGTGTTTTTTTTCGATATTCATCTAATATACATTCCCGGGCGGGGTAGTCAAGTTTCCGCGGATTAAATCGGTAAAAATCCGATTTTCGCTTGAAAATCCCGCCGCGCCGCGCTAAAATATGAAAATATCCTGAAAAATTGCCTTAAGGGGGGCTTATGAAAATGAAAAATACCGTTTTGAAATCGGCGGCGGTCGCCATGCTGTTCGCTCCGTGTCTCGAGTCCGCGGCGGGGGAATCGCCGCTTATGATCGGCTGGAGCCGCCGTTCCCTCAATCCCGGACGCCCCGTGGCGATCACGGGGCAGCACTATGTGCGGGTGTCGCTGGGCGAGTACAACCCCGTGACTGCCAACGCGCTCGTGCTCGAAAACGGGCGCGACGCCGTGATCTTCGTTTCGCTGGACATGGTCTCGCTGCGCGGCGGCATTCTGGACATGGTGCGGGCGAAGGTCGCTTCCGCCGATCTCGGGATCCCGGCGGAGAAGATCATAATGAACGCGACCCACACCCACGCGGGACCGTCGTTCTCCGACAAGAAGCCCGCCGTCGCCGGGATGGAGTACATGCCGACGAAGGAGATATTGGATTTCCTCTCCACCCAGATCGCCGACGCGATCATCGAGGCGTGGAAGACGCGGAAACCCGGTTCCGTCGCCTACGGTTACGGCTTCGCGACGACGGGGCACAGCCGCCGGACGGTGTATCTGCCGGGCGGCGAGGTCAAGACGGCGCTCCCCGGCGCCGACGCCAACGGTCTTGCGCGGATGTACGGCGACACCTCGGAAAAGGGCTTCAGCCACTACGAGGCGGGGACCGATCCCTTCATCAATCTCTTTTATACCTTCGACGCGGCGGGCAAGCTCACGGGCGCGGTCGTGAACGTGCCGTGCCCGGCGCAGACCAACGAGCACGCGTGGGAGCTCCACGCCGGGTTCTGGCACCATGTGCGGGCGAAACTCCGCGCCAAGTACGGCGACATCGGCGTCATCAGCCAGTCCGCCGCCGCGGGCGACTTGTCGCCGCGCCAGCTGCACTACAACGCGGCGGAACTGCGCCGCTACAAGCTCAAGTTCCCGAAGGAGTATCAGGCGTATCTCGCCAAGCCGCTGCGCTACCCCGACGGGTTCTTCGCGAACGACGAGGAGCGGATCTGCCGCGAACAGCGTGATCTGCTCGACATGATGCGCGCCGAGGATATGGCGCTCCGGATCGTCGCCGCCTTCGACGAGGTGCTGGAGTGGGCGAGTCGCGACAAGTCTTCGAACCCGGTGCTGCGCCATCAGGTGCGACAGGTCGAGCTGGAACGCCGTCTCATCAGCGAGCAGGAGTATCAGGAGTCGAAGCGGAACATCGAACTCCTGACGGCGGAGAAGACCCGACTCGAAGCCGCGAAGCAGGAGGTCCCGCGGACGCTGAACGCCCGACTCGGTCGCAGCAAGCAGGCGATCGCGCGCTACGAATTGCAGCAGAAGTCGCCGAACTTGGCGACCGAGATCCACGCGGTGCGGATCGGCGACGCCGCTTTTGCAAGCAACCGCTTCGAGTTGTACATGGACTTCATGCACCGCATCCAGGCGCGGAGCCCCTACGTGCAGACCTTCGTCGTCCAGCTGACCGCCGTCCCCGGCGCCGAAGGCGGTTCTTATCTCGCGACCGAGCGCGCGGCGAAGAACCTCGGGTACAGCGCGACGCTCTTCACCAATCAGGTGTCGGCGAAGGGCGGGCAGGAGCTCGTGGAGGATACTCTCGAAATGCTTGACGAACTGCACCGCGACCAGACCGAGTGACCGGGGCGGGCGGCGGGAGAGGAGAATGGCGGTATGTACAGCTATGTGAAAAGAAACATCTTCGCAGTTATTCAACCGGCGGAGCACGGCAATCTTGCCAGTCGGCTCTTCGACCTTTTCATCATGCTGCTGATCTTCGCCAGCATCTCGTCGGTCTTTGTGATGACCTTCGACATCCCGTCGTGGCTCTACCCGTTGCTGAGCAACTTCGAGCGCTGGACGATCATCGTCTTTTCCGCGGAGTATCTGCTGCGCATCTGGACCGCCGATCTGTTGTACCCCGAGCTCTCCCCGCTGCGCTCCAGAATAAAGTACGTCTTTTCGTGGATGGCGATAATCGACCTGATTTCCATTCTGCCGTTTTATCTGCCGTATTATCTGTCGTTCAATCTGGTGAGCATCCGGGCGGTCCGGCTGGTGCGGCTGCTGCGCATCTTCAAACTGAACCGCTATACCCACGCGATGACGGCGATATGCTCGGTCTTCCGCAACAAGCTGCAGGAGATACTGGTGTCGATGTTCATGGTTTTCATCATGCTGACCATCGGTTCGCTGCTCATCTACTACGCGGAGCACGACGCCCAGCCGGATAAGTTCTCCAACGCCTTTTCCGGGGTGTGGTGGGCGGTCGCCACGCTGACCACCGTCGGTTACGGCGACATATATCCGGTGACGCCGATGGGGCGGTTTCTGGGCGGATTGATCGCGCTCACCGGTCTGGCGATCGTGGCGGTGCCGACCGGCATCATCAGCGCGGGCTTCGTGGAGCTGCTGGAAAAGAAGCGGGCGGAGGAGGCGGAGGAAAAGGAGCCTCCGCGTTACTGCCCCCACTGCGGCAAAAAACTCTGAAGTTCGACTTCAGCTCCGCGGCCAGTCGACGGTGTCGAGCACGGTGCGCAATCGGCGGATCGAGGGCTGGACGGCGCCCGGTTTTTCCTCCGGCGTCGCGAAGGCGACGGCGAGCCCGAATTTCGGACCGAGATAGCGGTGCGGGCGCGCGTATCTGCCGCCGCAGAGCTGGATGAACGGCTTGCCGAGCGCCCGCTTGAGCAGCATGGTCGTGCGGAACGCCTCCGTAAGTTCTTCCTCCGTATCCGCCTGAGTCACGATCTTGAGGATGTCCGCGCCGCGTGTCGATTGCTCGCGCAGGTGCGCGAGTATCTCCTCGGCAGTGCGCGCCTGTGAGGTGTGGCTCGACATCACCACCTTCGCGCCGCGGTCGTGGATCGCCTGAATCAATTCCTTCTGTCTGGCGACCGCCGCCGGGTCGGTCGTGAGTTCGAATGGCGCGGGAGAATAAAGGTCGCCCATCACGTCGATCACCTCCGCCCCCGTCTCCGCCGCGAGCAGCAGGCAACTTTGCCGCGCGTCGTCGTCGTCCCCGAAGTACTTGTCCTTGCGGTACGATATGAACATGAACGGGAGTTCCGGCGCCGCGTCCATGAGTTTCCGGTAGTTCTCTTGCGTCCGCATTTCGGGCGGCATGTCCTCCAGCTGCAGCGCGATGCCCTGCGCCCCCTCGGCGGCGGAGAGACGGATCAGCGCGAGATTTCGTTCCATATCCCCGTCGATGTGAAACAGCGCCGTCACCACGGTCTGCTCCCGGTCGAAAAACGATCCTCTCATTTGCACGAATCCCCCCGATTTATTTTCTTCGGACCATGCGCCCACAGTCGGCAAGATAGGTCGTCCCGGTGATGAACGACCCCTGGTCGCTCGCGAGGAACATCACCAATCGGACGATCTCCTCGGGTTCGGCGGCGCGGCCGAGGGCGGTCTCCATCTTCGCCATGCCCGGTCGGGTCAGCACCGGTCCGGGCGCGACGCAGCAGCAGCGGATTCCGTGCGGAGCACCATAGGTGGCGATCGCCCGCGTCAGCCCGACCAGCGCGCTTTTGGCGGTGCTGTAGACGACCGTCGTGGTCGGTTCCAACCCGGTGACGCTGCCGATGTTGATGATGACTCCGCCGTGCTGTTTGATCATCTGCGGCAGTACCGCGCGCGCCATGTACAAGGGCGCGCGACCGTTGACTTGGAGTCCCCAGTCGATGAGTTCGATCGGCTGTTCGACGAAATCGTGGGGACCCTTGAGCATCCGCGCGGGTTCGCCGCCCGCGAAGCTTATGGTGACGTCCGCCGACCCGAACTCGGCAACGGCCTGGTCGACCGCGTTTTTGATGTCGGCGAATTTGCGGACGTCGGTTTTGACGGCGAGGGCTTTGCCGCCCGCGGCGCGGATCTCGTCCGCGATTTCTTCGGCGCGTTCGAGATTGATGTCGGCGAGCACTACGCTTGCGCCGCGCGCCGCCATTTCGCGGGAAGCTAGCTCGCCCATGCCGGAGGCGGCTCCGGTGATGATGGCGGTCTTGCCGCCGAATTCGATTCTGTCGTCGATCATGTTCGCATCCTCCTTGAAGTATCTCAACCCTCGATGGTGTAAGTGACTTCTCCTGCCGCGGCGGCGGGAGCGGCGAGCCGGGTCTCGTTGATGGAATCTCCCCACGCGCTTCGCAGATTGCTGTCGTCGAGCGGCAATTTTCCGGTCGCGATCTCGCCGCCGCGGCAGGAGACCTTCACCCCGTCGCCATCGTGGAAGAGCCGCACCGACCAGGCGAGCGGCTTGGCGGCGCGCCACGAATCGGTGACGGTCAGTTTGCGCCCGTCGAAATGCAGACGGCGTTCGCAGCTGACGAGGCCGAGCTCCGCCGGGTAGGCGGGGGTGAGGTCGCAGGTCGCGGTGAAGCAGTCGGGCGTCCCTGCGACTTCGAACTTCCCGGCGCGGAACTCCTTGCCCGGCGACTGCGGCACCCCGGAGAAGACGGGCGGGTTGTGACCGAAGCCGTTCTGCAGCCAGTTCTCGTAACGGCGGGGACCGAAGGTCTCGCGGGTGTAGGTGGCAGTGCCGAGGTCGGCGACCGCAAGGCGTCCGCCAGCTCCGAAGACGAATTGCCCCACGTCGTTGTGGTTGTGCGACTCGCCGTTGTGGCCGCCCTTCATCGCCACGTAGAAGCTTCCCGATCTTGCGTGCAGCTGCTGGGAGTCCGGGTAGACGTGGAGAAACTCCTCCGGTATTTCCGCGATCTCCGCTGCCGTGACGGGCCCTTCGGTGAGCTCGACGAGCGTCATCGCCATGCCGGTGTGACCCTGCCGGTGCAGACCGTTCGCCGCCTCGTAGTCGTGCGCCATGCGGAGCGAATGCAGTGCTCCGCTTCGCCGCGCCAGCATCCGGATCATCCCGGTGTAGACCTGATGGCGACCGCCGAAGTCGGCGAACGAGGCGAATTTTTTCCCGGCGTACCACGCGTAGCCGATGTAGTCGCACATCGCGCGGAATTTGGGCATTGCGAAGAGGTCGATCGTGCCGCCGCTCGCCCGCCGGAGCCCTTCGGCGTAGAAGGCGCAGCGCCCCGGCGAAAGTTGCCAGTATCCGGGACCCTCGTCGCAGCCGCCGTCCACGGCGTAGTGGTCGAAGTAACGGTCGATCACCGTCTGGAGTTTCCGTACGAGGACGGTGAAGCGGACATCGTCGGTCAAGATCTCGTTGGCGACCCATAGGAGATTGCTGCAGCACCACGGCGACCAGTTGTGTTTGCCACGCGACCAGCTGACGAAGCCGTCCAGATAGCGCTCCGTCGGACCGATCACCCGGCGCTCGATCTCTTCGCGCACCGCGCGGACGAGATTAGCGGAATACGCGGCGAGTTCGTCGCCGAGGAGTCTCAGAGTGAAGGCGAGATACCCCGCCGTTTCGGCGGCGAAGAGGTCGACGAAGGGGAGATGCGGCGGCGGCAGCGGATCGTCGCCCGCGAAGAGCTCCGGCGGCAGGTGGTCGAAGAGCTCGCCGCGAAAGGCGTGCGCCGGGAGCACCCAGGTGTACTCGCCGAGGATGCTCCAGAGATATTCGACGACGGCGTCGAGGTATTCCCCCCGGTGTTCCAAGGTCTCGGTGACGACCAGCGCCTCCAGCGTGCAGCGGCGTTCGAAGTAGGGCTGCTCGTAGTCGATCCGGTTGCCGGTGCGCCGGAACTCCATGTACAGCGCGGCGGGGAGGGCGGGGACGGGACGGCCCTTGGCGGCGCGGGCGGCGTCCCGGAATTCGGCGAGGAGCCCCGCAAGGCGTTTCTGAGCTGCGATGCGCGACCAGAACTCCCGCTCCGAAACGGGCGGGAACGAGGGGAAACGGCGGAGTTCCGGGATGAACGTGAACATTTTTTCGTCCTTTTGTGGTATTGCGCCCGTCGGGGCGTCAACTGGTCATCAGCATTTCCTCGGTCACTTCGTGCTGCAGCGGCTCCCCGGCGGCGTAGCGGCGGCACTCGTCGATCGCGAGCTGCGCCATGCGGTGGACCTCGTCGTGCAGCGACCCCGCGATGTGCGGCGTCAGAAAAACGTTGGGGAGGCGGTAAAGTTCGGAATCGTCGTCGGGCGGCTCGTGGTCGGTGACGTCGAGCAGCGCGGTGAGGTCGGGGCGTTTTTTCAGCACCCGGATCAGCCCCGCCTCGTCGACCTGCGCACCGCGCCCGGTGTTGATGAAGGTAGCGTTGTGGCGCATCGAGGCGAAAAGTTCTTCGCCGAGGACTTTCTGATTGTCGGCGCGGTTCGGCAGATGGTTGCTGACCACGTAGGCGGTGCGGAACGCTTCTTCCAGCGACACGGTGCGGCGTTCCCGGCGCGAGGACACAACGATCACCTTGAGCTCGAAGTGCTCCAGCAGACCCGCAAGGTATTGCGCGATCGCGCCGTTGCCGATCAAGGCGATGGTCTCGCCGTAACAGCCGGGACCGGCATCGGCGCTCCGCCACGCCTCGCGGGAGCGGAGCCGGGGCGCGATCGAAAAGCAGTTCTTCATCGCCAATAGTATCTGCCCCAGCACGAACTCGGCCACGGGGATCGCGTTGGCGCGCCACGCGCTCACGATCCGGACGCCCCGTGCGAAGAGCGGCCGCGCGAAGCCGTCGGTCGCCCCAGCCGCGTAGAAGACCGCTTCGAGTTTCGGCATCCGGTCGAGCTGTTCGTCGGTGAGGCAGGGCATCCCCCAAGTGGAAAAGACCGCCTCGACTTGCGAGAGGTCGGTCGAAGCGATCTCCTCCGGGGTGACGACGCCGGGGCGCAGATCGGTGAACTCGGCGATCTCGCGCCGCTGTTCCAAAGTGTAGACCTCCTCCACCTTTTCGGGGCGGCGGCACAGAAAAACGCTTTTGAGTTTTCTCATCTTGCCCTTTCTTCCAGCAGGTAGTCGATCAGGATCGCGATGTCGGCGACCAGCGCCGGATCGCCCGCGACTTCGGGGATGTGTCCGGGGAGGAAACTCAGCACCCGCCCGCCCCAAGGCGTACGCGCCTCGAAACATTGCGGGAAGGTCCCCTCTTCGATGCGCGTCTCCATCAGCGTCATCGTCGGCGATACCTCTTCCAAGTCGGTGTAGATCTCGTCGCAGGGAAGCTCCAGCGGCACTAGTCTGCCCGCCAGCATGTGGCGGCAGCGCGCGGGGACGACCCCGTAGGGATGCTTGGGATGGGTGGAGGGGGCGACGCCGTCGGGATCTTTAGGACGGACCCAGCGGCGGCCGACGAGAAGCCGCCACCACGGCCACTGCCAGAAGGCGGCGCTCGCGCCGTGGAGCAAGAGCAGAGCTCCACCCTTTTCGCACCACGCGCGCATCGCGCGTTCGGCCCCGGCTCCGGGATGCTCGACGCCGCAAGTCCCGCCGATCAGATGGAGCACGACGAGTTCGCAGTCGCCGAGCCAGTCCCCCGCTTCGAGGCGGCTCCAGTCGTCCTCGTCGAAACGGATGCGCCGCCGCAGCCGCTTCGGGAGATGCTCGAAGATCACCCGCCCCGGATAGGCGTCGTAGTGGTTGTCGGCAAAGAAGTCGATCATGTTCCGAACTGGGCCGGCAGGCGCTCAAATATTGAAATACCCCGCCGCGGCGAGGGTGATTTCATGTACCAGACAGTCGTGCGCCCGCGTGTAGCGGTCGCGCGCCTCGCCCTGAACGACCGCCGAGAAGTCCAAAAGCTGCGCCGCGTAGCGGTCGTATTCGGGCGCGAAGCCGACCGTCTGCTCGCCCGCCCGGTAGCTCCCGAAGTCTTCCTTGAGCTTGAGCGCGATCTCCAGCCCTTTGCCCTTGAACGACTCGATCGGACACAGCTCCAGAGTTCCGTTGGTGCCTTCGACGCGGAGCCGCCGCTTCGGCATCCGGTCGCGGCTGGCAACCGCCACGACCGCGTGGGTGTGCGGATACTCCAACACCGCGAGCGTGTTGCTCAGCGACGGGTCGCCCGGCTCGCACCCCTTGAGCAGCGAGACGACGTGCTCCGGGCGCCCCAGCATTTCGACGAGAAAGTCGATCAGGTGGCACCCCAGATTGAACATCACGCCGCCCTTGAAGGTCGTGAGATACTGTTGGTAGGCTTCGCCGCCGTAGGAGTGGTTCATGTTGGTTTCGACCATGAAGACGTGCCCGAGCATCCCGGATTTCACCGCGTCGATCGCGAAGCGGACGGCGGGGTTGTAGCGAAAGACGTACCCCATCTGGAACGGTATCTGCCGCGCCTCGACGAGGTCGAGCAATTTTTTGTAGGCGCCGAGGTCCTCGCCGCAGGGCTTGTCGACGTGCATCGGAATGCCCCGCTCGGCGAAGCGCATCGCCACCGGCACGAGGTCGAGGTTGGGGACTTCGATCAGCACCGCGTCGAGGTCGGGCATGGTGAAGACTTCGTCGAGGGTGATGAACTTTTCATCCTTGTAGAGCTCGAAGGTCGCATCCTTGGGCGACAGGTAGGTCGGGGTCTTGGCGAACTCCGCCTCGTCGACCATGCCGGCGAGTTCGAAGGCGTCGGGGAGGCTTTTGAGCGTCTTGAACTTGCCGTTCGCGTGTTCGTGGCGGATGCCGATTTGTACGACTTTGAGTTTTCTCATCTTTCTTTATTATCCAACTTGTTGTGAAAAATCGACACGGCGGCGGTTATCCGCCGATTGCAGAAACCGTCCTCGGTTTCTCGGTATGATGCTCCTATGCTCCCAAACATATGAGTTTTATCATCTTCCCGTCACTCCACTTTGGTCCAGTCCAGCAGTACGCCGAGGGGCGGCTTTTCCGCGGTGTCGAGGCGGCGGAAGACCTCCGCCGCCTCCGCGGCGGGGGCGACTTCGCCGATCAGCGGCGCCGCCTGAACTCTGCCCGCCTTGAGCAGGTTCAGAAACGCCCGGTAGTCGTCGGGTTCGGTCCACTCGCCGGGGCGCGATTCCAATTTGGGGCGGGTCATGGTGTGCGCGCCGATCAGCCGGACGCCGCGCCGGTGGACGTACTTGTAGAAGTCGATGTATTCGTCCGATATGCGCGTGCAGCCCAAAAGCGCGATGCGCCCGTTCAGGGCGACGTACTCGAGTGCCTGCTGCAGCGCCGAGATGAAGCCCGTGACCTCGACCACCGCGGCGGGTCCTTTGCCGTCGGTTTGCTCCTTGATCTTTGCTTTGAAATCCGCGTCGCGCGGGTCGAAGACGGCGTCCGCGCCGAGGCGCTTCGCAAGCTCGCGGCGCTCGGGGGAATAGTCGCACGCGAGTACCGGATACGCCCCCGAAAGCCGCGCGAACTGCACCGCGAACTGCCCCAGAAGTCCGAGTCCCGCGATCATCACCGGTTCGCCGATCTCGATCCCCAGCCGCCGCACCGCGAGCAGCGGGAAGCTCGCGAGGTGCGTGCAGGCGGCGCACTGCATATCCACGCCGTCGGGGATCTTCACCACCCGCATTTCGGAGCGTTTGAAATACCCCCGGTGGTGTCCCCAGTTCACGACCACGCGGTCGCCGACTTTGATTTGCTTCGCTTCCGGTCCGACCGCGACGACGTGCCCGGAGGCGCTGTACCCCGCATGGTGCGGAAAACCTCGTTCCGCCGAGACCGTGTTGGGCAGTCCGCGGTAGTTCGCCAGCTCCGTCCCGGCGCTGATGAGGTCGTAGTCGTTCTTGACGAGGATCTCGTCGCCCGCCAGCGTTTCGTCGAGTTCCTGTTCCAGAAACTCCGCCTTTTGTTTCGAAGTAAATACGATCACATGGTCTTTCATAATTTTCGTTCCTGTGTCACTCCGGTTTGACCGTTGCGTTCCGGGGACCGAGTATCCGCCCGCCGTCCACCGGCAGGTCGGCGCCGGTGATGTATCCCGAATCGTCCGCGGCGAGGAAGACGATCGCGCGGGCGACCTCGTCGCCGGTGCCGCCGCGCCCGAGCCACGTTCCGGGATTCGGAGCCGGGGCGTCGCCGATCATCCCCGGCGATACGCAGTTGACCGTGATGGAATATTGCGCGAGCTCCATCGCGAGAGTCCTGGTCAGCCCGATCACCCCCGCCTTGCTGGCGGAGTAGGCGCAGAAGCCCGGCAGCCCGACCTCGCCCGCGATGGAGCCTAAGTTTACGATCCGTCCGTAGCGGCGCTCCTTCATGGCGGGCAGGAACGCCTTGGTCACGCGAAAGATGCTCGTGAGATTCAAGTCGACGACCTTGCACCACAACTCGTCCGAGGTGGCGAGAAGCGTGCCCCGCGGCCACTGCCCCGCGTTGTTGACGAGGATGTCCACCCCGCCGGATTCCTTCAGGATGCGTTCCGCCGCGTCGCCGATCTGCTTCGGGTCGGTGACGTCCATGATGATCGTTCGCGCGTCGAGATTCTCCCGCCGCAGTCCGTCGGCGAGTTCGGATAGGGCGTCGCGGTCGATGTCGGTGAGATAGAGGCGCACCCCCAGACGTCCGAACTCGCGGGCGAGCGCCTTGCCGATGCGTCCGGCGGCTCCCGTAATGACCGCCGTCCGATTTTCGAATTTCATCTTCCCGCCTCCCGGTTGATGTTTGGGGTGCCGTTTGTGAAAAATATACACCTGTCGGGCGGATGTTGCAACCGGTCATTCGCAGAGCGCGGCGCATTTCGGCACGGCGCAGCGTCCGGAGGGAGTGAGCGTCCGTTTTGCCGCATCCCAGTCGAAGAGGGTCACGCCGCCGCCTTTCAGGTGACCGACGGCAAGGGTCTTGCCGCCGTTCAAGAGCAGCAGGTCGCTCGGGAACTCGCCCCCCGACGGCACGGTGCGGACCAGTCGGAACTCCCCGTCCGCCGCCGCGGCAAAGACGGCGACGGAGTCGTCGCCCCGGTTGGCGACAAAGAAGTGCCGCCCGTCGTCGGCGATTTTGATTGCGCCGGGGTAGTTCCCCTCCCGCTTCGCTCCGGCGGTGAGCGTCGGGCGGCTGACGCCGGGACGCCACTTGTCGCTCCGCGGGTCGCGGACGAACGACATCACGGTGCTGTCGAGCTCGTTGGCGACGTAAAGAGTGTTCCCGTCCGGAGCGAAGACGAGGTGGCGCGGTCCGGAGCCGGGGGGCAGGACCAGCTCCGCGGCGGCGGGAGTTTTTATCCCCTCTCCGGGCGCCCGGTCGTAGACGAATATCCGGTCGCAGCCGAGGTCGCAGACGAAAAGCCGTTTCCCCGCCGGGTCGAAGCCGACGAAGTGCGGGTGCGGAGACTTCTGGCGCGGCAGAACGCCGTGTCCCGTGTGGCGGACGATCCGCGGTTTGCCCGCGATCCTGCCGTCACAGATCTTCATCTCGGCGAAGGAGCCCGACGAATAGTTGGCGCAGTAAAGGAAATCCCCTTCGGGCGAGAGCGCGACGTGGCACGGGGTGCGTCCGCCCGAAGTAACGGTCTGGACCGCTTCGATTTCGCCCAGCGGCGGCACCTTGTCGATGACTACGATCGCGCCGGTGCGGTCGCGGTCGCGCCCCTGCCGGTTGGCGCTGGCATACAGACGGTCGGAGCTTTCGTCGCGGACGAGACAGTTGAGTTTCGACGACCGGACGATCTGGGTCGCGCCGTTTTTCTGGAGGTGGTAGAGTCCTCCCTCCGGGGTGTCCGCGCCGGAGACGGCGAGAAAGTCCACGCACCCCGTCAGCAGCAGGGCGCCGACGGACGGGAAAAACATTTTCGATAACTTGCCCATGATACCGGAAAAATAATACCGAAAAAGCGAGATTGCAAACGCGCGGCGGATTTTTTACTTGCAAATCGCACCCGCACGGGCTATAATATCCCCGTAACGCTTTTGACGCGAAAGGGCGAAAACGGGGGGAAGATCATGAACGGATGGCGGTTTGCGGTTTTATTGGGGATGGCGCTTGGTCTTACGGTTGCGGCGCCCGCGGATGAAAAGACGCCGCCACAGACGCCGGTGAAGAGCGCCCCCGCGAAAAAGGCATCCGCCAAAAAAGGCGCGACCAAAAAATCCCCCCCCGCCAAGACTCCGATGCTTTCCGGCAGACCGGGGCGGCTCCGCATCGGCTGGGCGGAGCGCGACATATCCACCGATCTGCCGGTGCTGATCCCCGGCGGCTTTTCCCGCCCGATCGCCAAGGGGACGGCGGACAAGCTGACCGTCACGTCGCTCGCGATCGACAACGGCTTCGACGCGGTGATCTTCCTTTCGTGCGACCACGTCCACATCGGCGGCGGGGAGGTCGCGGCGATCCAGCGTCTGGTGCGGGTCATGGATCCCAAACTCCCGCTCGACAAGTGGATCGTGAACTCCACTCACACCCACTCCGGTGCGGCGGTCTTCGGTCCCGGCCGCCACGGCGTGCCGGAGGGTACCCCCTACGACGAGAAGGGCGAGTACCGCAAGATGTTCCTCAACTCCTGCGCCGAGGCGATCGCCGAGGCGTGGCGGACGCGCGCCCTCGGCAAGGTCGCGTGGGGATACGGCTTCGTGACGGCGGGGTTCAGCCGCCGCACCATTTACAGCGAGGATCTCACCAAACTGCCGGCGTTCAAATACGACCCGAACAACCCGGTGATGCCCGGGCGCGGCACCATGCACGGACCCAATCTGCCCGAGTTCAGCCACTACGAGGCGGGGCAGGATCCCTTCGCCAACTATCTCTTCACCTTCGACATGAATGACAAGCTCACGGGCGGGATCATCAACATTTCGACTACGGCGCAGTGCGGAGCCGTCGAACCCGGGCGCCTTTCCGCCGACTTCTGGAACGAGGCGCGGGCGGCGTTCCGGGCGAAGTACGGCGACCACATCCATTTGCTGCCGCAGTGCGCGGCGGCGGGCGACATCACCCCGCGCCAGCAGCATTACCACAAGGCGCTCACGCGGCGGCTCAAGCTCAAGTACGGAGACCGCGCGGAACCGCGGGTGCAGTGCTATCGCATGGACATCGCCGACCGGGTGCTGGCGTCGTTCGACGAGGTGCTGTCGTGGGCTTCGAAGGACAAACGCTACATGCTGGTGCTCTGCCATTCGGTGATCCGCCCCAAGCTCGCGCGGGCGACCTACGCGCCGGACGACGTCGCGGCGGCGCAGCGCTGTCTGGACGAGCTGGAAAAACTGCCGCCGCCGGACGAGGTCGATCCCGCCGCGCGGCTGAAGACGCTCACCTATCGGGCGACCCAGCGCGCCAAGTACCAGAAGGTCGTCCGCACCGCCGAAAGCGTGAAGAAACTCCCCGCGCTGGAGACCGAGTTCCACATCGTGCGGCTGGGCGACATAGCCTTCGCGAGCAACCCCTTCGAATTGTTCATCGACTACATGCACCGGATCCAGCGGCAGAGCCCCTACGAGCTGACCTTCATCGTCCAGCTGGCGCAGATGGCCGGCTCGGCGGCGGGTTATCTGCCGACCGAGCGCGCAGTCGCGAACCGGGGGTACAGCGCGGAACCGTACAGTTACAGCATCTCTCCCGCGGGAGGCGCCACGCTGGTCACCGAAACGGTGAAGGAGCTCCGCCGCCTCTACGTCATCCGCTGGCGTCCCCCGGCTCCCAAGAAGAGCGCTCCGGCACGCAAATGAGGTGATGGCGATCATGAACGACCCGGCACGCAAGCGTACCGCCGCCGAGATCGCGCTCAAGTAGTTTTCGGTCAGTTGCGGTTGGTCCGCAGATCGGAGGCGACGTCGGCGATGATGTCGTCGAGGCTGTGTTTGGGGGTCCACCCGGTGAGGGCGGCGATCTTCGAAGTATCCGGCTTGCGGCGGCGCATATCCTCGAACCCGGCGGCATAGGCGATGTCGTAGGGTACTTTTTCGATCGCCGACGAGCTGCCGGTGTTGCGGATCACCCTTTCGGCGAGCTCCATGATCGAAATGCTTTCGCGGCTTCCGATATTGTAGACCTGCCCGTAAGTTTCCTTCCGTTCGAGCAACAGCAGCAGCGCCTCCACCACGTCGGCGACGTGGCAGAAACACCGGGTCTGCCCGCCGTCGCCGTAGACCTGAAGCGGCTTGCCGGCGAGCGCGGCGCCGACGAAGCGCGGGACGACCATCCCGTAACGCCCGGTCTGGCGCGGTCCGACGGTGTTGAAGAAGCGCACGACGGTTCCGGGCAGCCCCGCCGCGCGACAGTGCGCCATCATCAGAAATTCGTCGAGGAGTTTGCTGCAGGCGTAACTCCAGCGCGAATGGACGGAAGGTCCGATCACTAAATCGTCATCTTCGGAGAAGCTCTCGCGTGAGGATTTGCCGTAGACTTCGCTGGTCGAGGCGATTATCACCCTTTTACCGAACTCGGCGGCGGGGGTGAGCACGTTTTCGGTGCCGTGGACGTTGGTGGTGATCGTACGCGCCGGTTCCTTGACCACCAGCTCGACGCCGACGGCGGCGGCGAGGTGGATCACGGCGTCCGCCTCTTTGATGCAGCGGCGCACGAGTGAGGAATCCTGCACCACGTCGGCGCGGATGAATTCGAAGGCGGGATCGTCGTGGACACTCGCCAGATTGCGCAGATTCCCGGTCGAGAGATCGTCCAGCACCCGGACGCGGTCGCCGCGCCGGATCAGCGCCTCGGTCAGGTGTCCGCCGATGAATCCGGCGCCGCCCGTGATGAAGACTTGCATGGCGTCAATCCTCGAAGATGCGCTGACGCAGTTTCTTCGGCAGCAGCAGCGACAATGGTCCGGAAAGTATGTACCCCGTGACGATCGCCGCCAGCGCGTTGATCCGGAAGACGATCACCAGCACCAGCAGCACCGCGAAGAACAGCTGCTTTTTGCGATTGCGGAACATCGAGACCAGCCACTTGCCGACGTGCAGGTACGGCACGCTGCTGACCATCAGTATCCCCAGCACCGCCGCGTAGACCGGCAGTATGAACGCCAGCCGGTTGAGGTCGATCCGGCTGGTCTCGCGGGTGGAGAGCGAGTAGACGAAAAAGATCGTCACGCAGATCGCCGCCGCCGCGCCGGGGGAGGGCAGTCCGGAAAAGGATTTGGAGTTTTTGTGCTCGGTGATCGCCTTGACGTTGTAGATCGCCAGCCGCAGCGCGGCGCAGCCGAGGTACACCGAGCAGAGCATGTAGACGATCACTTCCTGCCACGGTCCCAGCGGATAGTCGCGGAGGCTGTGGGTCATGATCGCCACCAGCGTCGCCGGGGCGACGCCGAAGGTGACCATGTCCGAGAGCGAGTCCATCTGGATCCCCGTCATGCTGGAGGCGTGGAAGGTCCGCGCCGCCAGCCCGTCGAGCGCGTCGAAGATCATCGCGGCGAAGATCATCCACGCGCTCACGACGAAGACTCTGAGCATGCTGCTGGTCTCGGCGTTTTCATAGACGCGCAGCGTGTAGAGGATCGCGAGAAAACCGCACACCGAGTTGCCGATGGTCAGCGCGTTGGGGACGATCTTGAATATTCTGGCGTCGCGGATGCTCATTTTTCTCCTCCGTTCCCGGCGGGAGCTTCCATGACGGCGAGCACGGTTTCGCCGCCTTTGACCTTGTCGCCGACCCGGACGAGCGGCTTGAAGCCCTCGACCGGCAGATAGAGTTCGGTGCGGGAGCCGAATTTGATCATTCCGTAGACTTCGCCGCGCCCGAGGCGGCGTCCCGGTTCGACCGGGCAGACGATCCGCCGCGCGATGGCGCCGGAGATCTGCCGCACCGCCATCGGGAACGTGCGCCCTTCGACCGTCGCTTCGCCGGATATCGTCATCGCCTCGTTTTCCTGCCCGCACTTGGGATTTCTGGCATCGAGGTACTTGCCGGGGCGGTAGTTGACGTTGGAGACCGCCAGCGCCGACGGCGCGCGGTTGACGTGGACGTTCAGCACCGAGAGGAAGATGCCGATCCGCAGGGCGTCGCCTTTGAAGGGCGGCAGATCGAAGTCGTGGACGATTTCGATGTCGCGGATCGTCCCGTCCGCGGGACTGACCAGTAGTTTTTCATCCTGCGGCGCGGTGCGGCGCGGATTGCGGAAGAACGCCGCGAAGGCGAGAAAGATCACCAATACGATCGCGGCGGCGACGACTCCGGCGCGCGGATATCCGTAACGGTACAATACGACGCAGCCCGACCACAGGATGATCGCCGCGGCGAGCGCCGACCCCCACTCCCGGAAACCATATCTCGTAAGCGTCATAAAAGCTCCTTTTCAAATTTCATTTGCCGACAAACGGACGGCAGTTGCTAATATACTCTGCCTGCGCGGGCATTTCAACAAAAACGACCGCGATAGATCAAGGAAATATTCACTTGCCCTCCCATACAGGCGGCAGGTGCGCAACGAAATCTCAGGACAACAGCTTTTCGACTGCGGCGAGTTTCACCGCAAGGCAGAAGAGTTCCATCGCCGGTTTGAGTTCCGCGACCGACGGATAGGAGGGGGCGAGCCGCAGATTGCTGTCGGCGGGATCGCGGTGCAGCGGCCAGGTCGCTCCGGCGCCGGTGAGTTTCACCCCCGCCCGCGCCGCGAGTTCGACGACGCGCTTCGCGCATCCGGGCAGGACGTCCACCGCGACGAAATAGCCGCCGCGCGGCTTCGTCCACGTTGCGAGACCCGTTCCGCCGAGTTCGCGTTCCAGCGTGTCGAGCACCACGTCGAACTTGGGACGCATCTTTTCCGCGAGTCTTTCCATGTGCTTCATCGTGTGCGCCCGGTCCTTCAGAAAACGAACGGTGCGCAACTCGTTCAGCTTGTCGTAGCTGATCGTCTGGATGCCGAGGCGCTTCACGATCTCGGCGTGTTCGCCGTAGCCGGTGGCGAAGATCGACACCCCGCCGCCCGGGAAGGTGATCTTGCTGGTCGAAAAGAAGTAGTACGCCCGCTCCGGGTTGCCGCCCGCCTCGCACGCGGCGAAGATGTCCGCCAGCGCGGTTTCGCCGTAGAGGTGGTGGACGCCGTAGGCGTTGTCCCAGAAGATTTTGAAGTCCGGCGCCGCGCACTTCATTTTTCCGAGGCGCGCCACCGTTTCGTCGCTGTAACAGATGCCCTGCGGGTTGGAATACAACGGCACGCACCAGATGCCCTTCACCTCCGGATCGGCGACCAGTCGCTCGACTTCGTCCATATCCGGACCGGTCGGGGTCATGCGGACGGGGATCATCTCGAAGCCCAGCTCCTCCGTGATCGCGAAGTGGCGGTCGTAGCCGGGGCAGGGGCAGAGGAATTTCACGACCGGCAACGTCCGCCACGGCGCATGACCGCCGACGCCGAAGACGTAGAGCCGCAGCAGCATGTCGTACATGAGATTCAGACTGGCGTTGCCGCCGACGACGATGCGCGCGGGGTCGATGCCGAGGAGCTCGCCGAAGTAGCGTTTGACTTCGGGCAGTCCTTCCAGAACGCCGTAGTTGCGGGCGTCGGTGCCGTCTTCGGCGCGGACGTCGCCGAAGGGGGCTTCCAGTATCGCGTTGCAGAGGTCGAGCTGGTCGGGGGCGGGTTTGCCGCGCGACATATCCAGTTTCAGACCCCGGTCCTGAAAGTGCCGGTAAGCGGCATCGAGATCGCTTTTCAATGCCGCGAGATCGTTCTTTCCCAGTTCGCAGATGCGCATATTCATCACCAATCCGGTCCTTTTGCGGGAGTTGTTTGAAATCAGGCGTTTAATATACTGCCTGACGGCGAAAAATCAAGCTCCCGTCCCTTGATTTTTGCGTTTGCGGTGATATGTTAAAGTATTCGGAAAATAATTCGTTTTACCATACCCGCCAGGTCGGAAAAATGACGCAGATACCGTATATACAGGAAGTGAAACGCAAGCTCGTGCATCTGAGCTCGCTGTGGATGGCGGCGGCGCTGCTGTTTCTGCCGCGGAGCTTCTGCGCGATCCTCTTCGGCACGATGACGGTGCTGACCGTGCTGCTCGAGTACGCCCACTACCGGAAAGTCCCCGTCTTGTGGCAATGCTACGACTTTTTCTTCGGGCGGATGCTCCGCGACTACGGCGACGGCAGGTTTCATCTGAGCGGCGGTGCGCCGGTGTTGGCGGCGGCGTGCCTGTCGGCGGTCTGTTTCGCCGCGCCGTACTCCGCGTTTGCGATGGCGGTGATGCTGCTCGGCGACACGGCGGCGGCGCTGGTCGGACGGCGCTTCGGGCGGCACCGCGCCTTCAACGGCAAGTCGCTGGAGGGGCTGTTCGCGTTTCTGGCGGTGGGGTTCTTGGTGGTCGCAACGGGGTGCGCCGCGTATGGCTGTCCCGGTGCGGTGTGGTGCGGCGGCGCGGCGGGGGTAGCCGTGGCGTCGGCGCTCGAATTTTTCAACCGCGAACTGCATTTGGACGACAATTTCACGATCCCGCTCGCCGTCGGTTTTGGGTTTTACCTCGGCACGCTGGCGGCGTGAGTTTTTCTCAGCTGCGCAGCGGGGTGCGGGCGCCGCAGAGGACGTAGATCATCCGCGGACCGGCGCTCCGCAGCGCCTTTGCCGCGGCGGCGAGCGTGCTGCCGGTGGTGAAGATGTCGTCGACGAGGATGATGTCTTTGCCGCGCAGCGCCTCCGGGTCTTTGACAGCGAAGCGCAGGCGGTTTTTCAGGCGTTTCGCGCGCGACAGACCCGCCTGTTTGCTGCCGCCGGGGAGTTTCACCAGCATTTCGCGGCAGGGTATTCCCAGCTCCTTGCCGACGCGTCCGGCGAAGAGCGCGCTCTGGTTGTAGAGCCGCCGCCAGCGGCGGGCGAAGCGCAGCGGCACCGGGATCAGCATATCGGCGTGCCAGCCGAGCGAGCGGATCTTTTGCGCGGCGAGAAACCCCAGGGGACGCGCCAGTTCCGGGGCGCTGCCCGATTTGAAGCGTTTCATGAAGCGCGCGCCGGCATCGCGGTACTCCATCACCGCCGCCGCGTCCTGCCACGGTCGTTCTCCGCAGCTCATGCAGGCGCGGCACATCGCGAGCAACCCTTCTGGCGGAGCTCCGCATCCGGGGCAGTGCGGAGTTTCCGGCGGCAGCAGCGGGAGTTTCGCGCTGCACTCCGGGCACAGCAAGCCGCACCCGCCGCCGTCGCCCTCGCCGCAGAGCGGGCAGGGGAAGATATTGAAAAACTTTGCGAGCGCGTGCCACCACATGCCGGAATAGCCTTTCCCCCTTCAGAACTTGGTAATGTCCCAAATTTTAGTGAAACTCATATGCTTTGGAGCATAGGAGCATTTTTCGAGTGTCACATAAACATATCATCGCGGTTGTGATTTGTCAACAAAGAAGCCGGGAACGGTTGCTGCGATCGGCGGATGCAGCGTGAGTCAAGGAGAGCGTTTTGCGACGAGTACGGGGCGGGAGTGTACTATCGTACTCGATCCGCCTTCGCCACAGTTTCGGCGTGACAAGCCGCCCCGGCACAGGAGCAAGGCGCGAGATTGACCGCGATGTACCGCCGCCGTTTCGATTTTTCACAACCAATGGGACAAAATCAGAATTTGAAGACCGCGCCGATCTTCTTGCCCAGCACCGCGCTCGCCACCGCCAGCGTCGCCGCCAGAAAGAGCATCGCCCACACGCCGAAGGCACAGGCGATGCCGGGACCGGAGCCGAGGATCTGCGCGAGTTCGTAGAGCGCCTTGGTGATCGGGAAAAACTCGCTCTTCTGGGCGAGTATGAGCGAATCCGAGACCTCGAGCATCGAGAAGCTGAAGGCGAAGAGTCCGCCGACCAGCATATTGGCGGCGATCAGCGGCAGCGTGATGCGCGTCAGCACCTTGAGCGGCGCCGCACCGAAGTTGCGCGCGGCGTTTTCGAGCTCTTCCGGTGTCTGTTCCAGCCCCGCGCTGACGCTGCGGACGACGTAGGGGATCCGCCGCACCGCGTAGGCGATGCCCAGCAGAAACAGCGGGTTTTCGACCGGGTGGAAGATGCTCCGCGCCCAGTCGTAGCGGGTCGACATGCCCATGTATCCGAAGGCGACGACCATCCCCGGTACCGCCAGAGGGAGCATCGCCAGCAGATCGACTAACCCCGAGAAACGCAGTTTCCAGCGTACGGCGGCGAGCGACGTGACGACGCCGATCGCCACCGCCAGCACCATCGCGAGGAGCGAGTATTTGAGACTGTTGTTGATCGACGGCAGCACCAGCTGGTTGGAGAGCGCGCCGGAGAAGTTGTCCAAGGTGAAGTTCTTCGGCAGCACCGTGTCGTAATAGCGGCGGAAGAACGCGCACAGCGTGAGCGCGATATGCGGCGACGCCGCGACGAGCGACACGCCGAGAAACGCCGCGCCCGGCAGGAACTTTCGCCACGATCTCGGTTTTACGGAGCTGCTCCCCATTCCCGCCTTGGGCATCGTGGCGGCGGCGTTGCGCCCCAGCATGAGCTTGGCGGTGAGGTACAGCAGCGCGGAAAAGACCAGCATGATCACCACCAGCGTGTAGGGTATGGGATTGGTCTCCAGCTCGTTGAGTCCGTTGAAGATCTGCACCGCCGTCGTCCGGGTGTAGCCGAACATCAGCGGCGTGCCGAGTTCGGTGAAGCTCCACACCAGCACGAGGCTCGCTCCCGCGAGGATGCCGGGGCGGATCAGCGGCAGTTTGATCATGAAGAAGCGCTTGAACTTGGAACTGCCCAGATTCGCCGCCGCTTCGTCGAGCGACGGGTCGAGGTTGCCGAGGGCGGTGACGATGTTCAGATAGAAGATCGGGTAGAGATGCAGCGCTTCGATCAGGCAGACGCTCCAGAAGCACCCCGCGCCGCCCAGAAAGTCCACGCGCTGGAGACCGCAGCGCACCAGAACGGTGTTAAGCACTCCGTAGTAACCGAGGATCTTCTGGAAGCCCAGCGCCCCCACGAAGGGCGGCAAAATCATCGGCAGCATCATCAGCAGATTGCACCACGATTTGCCGGGAAATTCGTAGCGGTCGTAGATCACCGCGAGCGGCAGCGAGATCACGAAGACGATCCCCGTGGTGACGAGCGCGATTTCGAGACTGTTCCACAGCCCCTGCCGGTAGACGGCGTTGCTGAAGACCTCGGCGAAGAGGTGCCAGTCGCACCCCTCCTTCACGACCGTGCCGATCGGGAGCAGCAGGAACACGGCGATGAACGCCGTCAGCAACGCGAGCAGCAGATATTGGAAAAGCCGGCGCAGTATCATTTACTTACCCTCCCGCGCCAGTCTGGCGGCGTTTTTGTAGTGTGCGCGGGCGTCGTCGCTCCACTTGCGGGTGAGCCGGGCGAGCTCGTCCGCCTTGCCTGATTTGAGCCGCGCCGCCGCCTCCGCCGCTCCGGAGTAGTCGAAGGGCAGCCAGCCGAACTCCGCCATCGCCTGCGGCACCTTTTCGGGACCGCCCGCCGCGCAGATCGCCCGCCACGCCTCGCCGAGTTCGTCGTGCGGGTCGATGGCGATGCTCTTGAAGAGCACCCGCAGCAGATTGAAGTATTTTCCCGTCCACTTGGGGTTGTAGGTGAAGTCCGCGCCGGACTCGTACGGGTCGTAGCCCGGCTTGAAGAAATACTTGCGGTTTGCGTCCGTATACAGATCCTTGCGCACCGGCGGACGGTTGAGCGAGTTCACCTTCGGACCGCCGGGGGCGCCGGCCTTGAAGCAGTGGAGCTTCTGCCCCTCCTCGGAGAGCAAAAAATCGATGAACTCCTCCGCCTGCCGGCGGTTCTTCGCTCCGCGGAGCAGCTGCACGGGGTCGGCGCTGACCGCCGTGCCCCCCTTCGGCGTCACGTAAAAGCAGTGCGGCTTGCCGCCGAAGATTTTTGCGCTCCAGAACTCCTCGCTGATGCCGTAGGTGTCGATCGCGGTCCCGGCGACGGCGTCGCCCTCGCAGACGTCGCGCACCACCTTGCTGGCGGAGTCCGAAATCTTGCGGGCGTTGGCGAAGATGCGCTTGATGAGGTTCAGACCCGGCGCCCACCCCGCCGCGGGCGAGCCCGCCTCGCACATCGACTGCTGGAGGATGATCTCGAAGCACTTGTTCGCCGATCCGGATTGGGTCGGATCGGCGACGGCGAGCGTGTTGAGAAAGCGCGGTTCCCCGAGTTCCGCCCATTTTTCCGGCGGGCGCTTGTCGGTCATTCCGTTCAGCCGGTCGGCGTTGTAGCAGATGCCGAAGGTCGACAGCACCACGCCGTAGTAGCCGCCGTTTTCGTCGTAAAGCGCGTCGCCGCCGAAGCGGTGGGGAATGCGGTCGTCTCGGAAATATTCGGGATGGCGCTCCTTGACGCGACCGTCGACGGCGTACCCCTGCCGGGCGTTGCGCGAGTGTTCGTAGGTGCCGCCGCCCGCCATGATGTCGATGCCGATGCCGATGTCGGATTCGAGGAACTCCCGCCGCGCCTGCCGCAGTTTTTCCGCTTTCGGATTTCCCGGGTCGACGGCGCCGCCGACGAAGGCTTTGGCGACCTCGTCGTCCCACTCGCCGGGGTGCTTTTTCTCGTAGTAGACGCGGAACTCCGCTTCGAAGCGGTCGTTCAGATACTTGCTGATCGCGCTGGTGCCGCCGACGTTGCGGAAGTCCAGTTCGATGCGCCGCCCGTGTTTTTGGTAGTAGTATTCGCCGAAGGCGCGGGCGTATTCGTCGCGCGCCGCCTTGTTGTGCGCCGAGATGATGACGAGTCTGTCCGCGTCGGCGGGGGCGGTTGCGCCGCCCGGCTCCTCTTGGCGCAACGCGAAGGGCAGTGCCAGCAGCCCCAGCCACACGGCGATCGAGAACACGAGCTGCTTATTCATCGCTGTCGTCCCGCGGCAGAGCCATGAAGAATCCCGGCTCGAAGTTCAATTTGTATGTGTCGCCCAGTTTGCGTTCGGGCGGCGCGCTTTCGCGCACGACCAGACGCACGTCGGGCGGAGCGACGAGCTCCCACTCGCAGTTTTCCCCGTAGAAGCTTCTGCCGACGAGCTTTGCCGCGATCCCCGGTTCGTCCGGCGCGGCGAAGCGGATGCGCTCCGGGCGGATCGCGCCGACCGCCGCGCCCGGAGTCGTCTCCGCCGCGGCGGGCAGTTTGCCCAGCGCGCAACTGAACGTGCCGTCGGATGCCAGCTCGCCCGGGATGAAGTTCACGTCGCCCAGGAATTTCGCCGTGAAGCAGTCGCCGGGATGATTGTAGACCTCCTCCGGCGTGCCGAGGCGGCGGATCACTCCCCCCTGCATCACGCCGAGGCGGTCCGCCATGCTCAGCGCCTCCTGCCGGTCGTGGGTTACGTAGAGCGCGGTGAGTTTGCGCTCCTTGCAGATGCTCTTGATCTTGCCGCGCATCGCGTCGCGCAGCCGAGCGTCGAGGTTCGAGAGCGGCTCGTCCAACAGCAGCAGCCGCGGATCGGCGGCGAGCGCCCGCGCCAGCGCCACCCGCTGCTGCTGCCCGCCCGACAGCGACGGCGGTTTGCGCGCCGAAAATTCGGACATCTCGACCACCTTGAGCGCCTCCGAGACGAGTTTGTCGATCTCGGCTTTTTTCATTCCGGCGTTGCGCGGCGCGAACGCCACGTTCTCGAAGACGGTCAGGTGCGGCCAGAGCGCGTAGTTCTGGAAGACCATCGCGGTGCGCCGCTTTTCCGGCGGCAGAGCTAGGATCTCTTCGCCGTCGAAGCGCACCGTCCCCGCATCCGCTTCGACCAGTCCGGCGAGTATTCGCAGCAGCGTAGATTTGCCGCACCCCGAAGGCCCCAGCAGAAAAAACAGTTCTCCCGCGTGGATGTCCAGATCCACGCCCCGCAGTATCGGCGCTTCCGTGTAGCGTTTGGAAACTCCGCGGATTTCGACTTCCGTCATTGTTCCAGCTCCCGTGGTTTCATGATAAGGGAACCGCTAAAAATTGGCTTGAGATGAAAAATGGTGATCCGACGAAGAAAAATCAGGTTTTGCAAGTGTCCGGATAACAGAGTTATTCAGACGCGCGCAAGGCGTGATTTTGCCGTTGGACAACATTTTTTTCAGCCAAGTTTTCAATTTTCAGAGGCTCCCATAAGGAATCCGGCGTTTACAGCCCGCCGTCCAGATACTTGAGTTTCGCCGGCGAACGCAGGGTCTCGAGCACCTTCTTTTCCAGTTGCCGCACCCGCTCGCGCGTGAGGTTCAGCCGCACGCTGATTTCCGACAGCGGCAGCCGCGGCTGCTCGAAGAGACCGAAGCGCAATATGATGATCTGCCGCTCGCGCTCCGGCAGCATGTCCAGCACCTCGTACAGTTTGCCGTACAGCACCCTCCGGGCGTACTCGCGCACCGGATCGCTGCTCTCGTCGTCGGCGATGATCGTCTCCAGCGCGTCGCCGTCCCCGTCGCCGTTGCCGAGCGGAGTCTGCAGACTGATCGTCTGGCAGCTCATCTTTTTGATCGCGCTGACCCGGGCGACCGGCAGCTCGAGCATCGCCGCCAGCTCCGAGTTTTCCGGCTCGCGCCCGTGAAGCTGCAAAAAACGCTGCTCCGCCCGGTTCATCGCGCTGATCGAATTGATCATGTGCGCGGGCAGCCGGATGATCCGCACCTGCTCGGCAGTCGCCCGGGCGACGCAGTGGTGGATCCACCAGCTCGCGTAGGTGCTGAAACGGTGCCCCAGCTTGAAGTCGAAGCGCTCCAGCGCCCGGAGCAGCCCCATATTCCCCTCCTGGATCAGGTCGTCGAAGGGCAGTCCCCGGTTGCGGTAGCGCTGGGCGATGCTGATCACGAGACGCAGGTTGCTTTCGATCATCCGCTGGCGGAGCGCGATCAAATGCTCATGGGCGGATATCAACCCCGAAGCCGAACTCAGCACCCCTTCGAGCGGCAGCGCAAAACGCTCCTCCACGAAGAGCCGCGTCGCTTCCGGAATTTTTTCCGCCGCGGCGGGATCGGGCAGCCGCGCCGTCCGTTCGTCCCATTCGGGCACGGCGAGCTTGATGTAGTCGACGGCAATATTGAAATACTCTTCCAGAAGTTCGGAGTTCACCGCGTACTTGCCCAGCTCACGCACCAGCGCGTCGCGCCGCCGCTCGGATTTTTCGCCGCCAGTACGGAAACTTTCCGTCACGCCCCGGAGCGCCTTTTCGATGCCGCTTCGCCATTTCCGCAACTCGTCGACCGTCGCGGGCGAACACTTGTCGTCCCGCTCCGGCAGCGACGACGGCATGAAGAAATCGGATGGCGACGCTTCGAAGTCCAGACAACTCCCGATCAGCCGCGAAATTTCGGTCGCGACGAAACCGAAACGGAACAGCTCACGACCCAGCGCCTCCGTCGCCGCGTCGATTCCACGCCACAATTCGCTCTGATCGGCTACCGACAGCGGCGGCAGTTCGCCCACGTTGCGCAAATACGCCGACAGCGCATCCGACGACGAACCGCCGCCGCGCTCGGAAACGGAAAACGATTTGCGAACCTGCTCACCCATATCCGGCTGCACCGGCTTCGCCGGCACCTCCTTTTTCCGGGACAATGCGCCACCACCCCGTGTAAATGACAATGCCCATTTGAAACATACATCTGTTGTCGCAATTTTTCCACCCGTACCCCGCCAAGAAGCGTTTTTTTGAAAAAATATCCGCCCGATACTTGAAAAAAATACGTTTCAATGGTATTTTTAGAAAACAAACGCGATGGTTTGCGATTGCAAATGGCGCGGGGGAGTAGCTCAACTGGTTAGAGTGCCACCCTGTCACGGTGGATGTTGCGGGTTCGAGTCCCGTCTCTCTCGCCATTTTTTTTGCCTTTTTTCCGGGGAAGGGCGGTCGTCGGAGCGGCTTTCACGCGGCTCCGCCGCTCTCCGTCGGGTTCAGCCAAACTTGGAATATTGCATATTCCCGTTTGTCTGTCCCCGACTCCCCGCTTCGCGGGAAAGCCGCATTGGCTCGGTCACGCGACTCTTGGTGGGGGTTGCCGCGCGGCTGCGCCGCACGGCTCTTCGTCGCGAAGCGGCTCTGCCGCCTCGCTCCTTGTCGAGTCCCGTCTCTCTCGCCATTTTTTTTGCCTCTTCGACGGTTTGTGCCGTGCCGGAGCAAAATTCGGCGGCGATATTGAGAAAGATCGCGAGCGATCATCCGGTCGCGCGACATATGAAAATGCCGCATCGCTCCGACCTTGCATTTATCGTATGGGGATAATATATTATGGACGAAATCGGATCGGCAAATGTTTTTTCTTTAAACAGGAGGGTGTCATGAGTATCATCCATGTGTCGGCGGGGCAGACCTGCAACGGGCTGGTGTTGGAAGACGATGAAATGTTCATCCACAACAGCGGGACCGTGAACCGTACCACCTTGAACGGCGGATACATCGAGGTGATGCCCGGCGGTCGGGCCAACTCCACCACCGTGAAAAGCGATGGCTATATGCTGGTATCTTCCGGCGGTACGGCGAACGATGTCACCGTGGGACGGGGCGGCGTGCTGAACGTCGAAGGCGGCACGGCGCTGAACGTGTATTGGTGTCCGTGCATCGGTTCGGTGGATGTGACCGACGGAGGCACCCTGACTCTCGCCGGCAACTACCGCGGCGTCTATATCGGCGAAGAGGACGAGCTGCTTTCGTCGGCGATGAAGATGACCGGCAAGACGCTCGCCGACGGCCGTTCGATGTGCGTCATCGGCGGCGGGTTTGTCGACTCCACCACCGTGAATGGCGCCGATCTCAAGGTTTTTTCCGGCGGCACGGCGGCTCACACCACGTTGGACGAGTGGAGCCGTCTGGCAATCTATTCCGGCGGTTCGGCGAGCCGCACCACCGCGAGAGAGACCGATCTGGTGGTCAATGCGGGAGGAGTGACGGACGGTACCGTCCTTAACAACAGCGCCTTTTTGACGGTCTACGGTTCCGGGATCGCCCGCAACACCACCGTCAGCAAAGGCGGAAGCATGATCCTGAGCGGCGGTACTCACGCCGGCAGACTGAGCATCGCCGACGGGGCGGTGGTCTCGGTATGCAATGGCGGCGTCCTCAGCTTCGACATTTCCAAACTCACAGCCGAAGCGGCGGCGCATGTGAACGATCTGTCGCGGATCACCGGCTCCTTCAATTGCACGCTCAACGTGACGGCGTCGCAAGCCAAGGGAACCTATACCCTGGCGGGGGGCGGTGCGGCGGGTTTCAATCGCTCGGTCACGGTCTATGCCGATCAGAAAAAGCTCGGCTCGATCGGGGTCAACGGGATACTCAGAACGGACAACAACAATCAGTTCACGCTCAGAAAAATCGATGACAAACTGGTGGTGACAGTGGCCGGCGCCGGTCCCGATGCTCCGAAGGTCACGGCGAGCACGACCGCTCTGACGAACAAGAACGTCACCCTCACAGCGACATTTTCCGCCGATTCCGTCGAGAAGGTGTATTCTACGGACAAAAACTCGTGGCGGGCCTACACCGCTCCGATCACGGTCAAAAGCAACGGCACCTATTACTTCCGCGCGCGCAACGAAGACGGCAAGGCGTCGAGCGTGGTGGCTTTCGAGGTGTCCAATATCGATAAGACGCCCCCGGATGCTCCGAAGGTCACGGCGAGCACGACCGCTCCGACGAACACGAGCGTGACGGTGAAGGCGACGTTCTCGGGCGACTCGGTCAAAAAGCAGTACTCGACCGACAAAAGCTCGTGGAGGACCTACACCACGGCGCTCACGGTCAAGGACAACGGCACCTACTACTTCCGCGGGATCGACGAGGCGGGAAACATCTCCCAAGTGGCGGAATACACGGTGTCGAATATCACCGGCGGCGCTCCCAAGATCAAGGCGAGCACTTCCAAACCGACGAACAGATCCGTCACGCTGACGGCCGACTACGATGACAATACCGAAAAAAAGCAGTATTCCACCGACGGCAGGCGCTGGAAGAATTACACCAAACCGCTCACGGTCAATGTCAACAGAACATACTACTTCCGGGGCATCGACGATGAGGGCAACATCTCCGAGGTCGCGAGCATCACGGTCGATAACATCGACAAGGCGGCTCCCCAAGCCCCGGAGGCGGTGTTGAATTCGACCAAACCGACGAGGAGCGGCGTCACCATCACGTTGAAGTTCAGCGAGGACAGCGCGATCAGACAATTCTCGAACGACAAGAAGAACTGGAAGAACTGTTCCAATACGGTCACGGTCAATGCCAACGGCATGTATTACTTCCGGGGCATCGACGAGGCGGGCAACATTTCCCGGATCAAAAGTATCAGGGTCACCAATATCGACAAGATTGCGCCCAATGCTCCGAAGCCCAAATTGCGCTCGAGCAAGGTGACCGACAAGTTCGTCACCATCAATGGGAATTTCAGCAAGGACAGCAGCACGAAGCAATTTTCCGCCGACAGCAAGACGTGGAAGATATGCGACAAGAAGGTCATCGTCGATACCAACGGCGTTTATTACTTCCGGGGCATCGACGAGGCGGGCAACATTTCGCCTGTTTCAAGCATCACGGTGAAAAACATCGCGGATACCTCCAACAATTCGTGGACGGGGGCGACCAAGCTCGAGGGCACGGTGTGGGGAGCTCTCGACACTAAACTCGATAATGTCGATTATTACGACGTCGGCAGTGTTGCCAAGCTGATGCTGGATATGGATAAGGGCAAAGCGAAAGTGACCTTCTGCAACAAAAACCGGCAGGAGGTCGCGGCCAAGGTGCGCTGTGCCGACGGCACGGCCAGGGAGTTTTCGTCGCTGACGCTCGCCGCCGGCAACGGGATGACCGACAATATCACCTTGAGCGACCTCGGCGACGCAATCAAATACCTCCGGATCGAAAGCGCGGCGAACGGCAGTGCGAATTACCTCCTCGACAAGCTCGCGTGATCGGCGAAAAAGCCGGGATCCGCGCAGCGCTTTGTTGCAGCGCGGCTTGGGAATTTGTCGCCATGCGAAATTTTCATTCGGCTGATTCACATCGATTTCGAGGTGTGTTTTTGGGTATCGATAGCGTATGTCGCATTTGAAAAACGCCTGACACGCATTATATTAGCTGACGGTAATAAAATCGCATACGAATATGTCTACCCCGCAGCGTCTTTTTGAGATAAGGACGGCGGTGCGGGATGGGCAGTGTATCGTCTTATTCGATAATGTTCCAGCAGCAACCCCAATGCCCCGGCAGCGTGGAGGATGCTGGCGGGTCCGTCACCAAGTGAAGTTTTCGCGGAAATCGAATCATTAAAGAAAGGCATTATCATGAAGAAGTTCCTGTTGCTCTGTACGGCTTTCGCCGGCGCTCTCTGGATCACCGGTTGCACCTCTATCGTCACCAGCGACGGCGCATCGCTGATCCCACAGCCGGATTCGGATCATCCCGGCTACACCGCGAAGTTCTCGCACAAGAACGAGCGCGTCGAAGGCGTCGCCCAGATCAACGTCCTGTTCGGTCTTTTCGCGTGGGGCACCGAGGGTTTCGCCGACAACTCCAAGCTGTCCACCTTCTCGTTCATGCCCTCGCCCGAGAATTTTGCGAAGAGCGCGGCAGTTTACTCCACCTGCCAGCAGAACAAGGTCGACACCCTGCTGGGGACCCGTTACATCCTTACCGTCACCGATTACTTCGTCTTCAAGACCATCAACTGCAAGGTCGCCGGCTTCCCCGCCACCATGGAAGGAGTAGTCGAGAAGCAGGCCTATGTTCTGCCTAACGGCGGTGTGATTTGGCTGGCCAAGGCGCCGATCGTGCTCCCCGCGCTGAGGATCTCCAACGACTGCACCGCTTCGGGCGCGGACGCGATGACGACCTCGCAGGAGTGGCTCAAGAAGTAAGCGATCGTCTTGGACATCGGATCGCGGGTGGTCGCCCGCGATCCGATGATTGCTTGAGCACAGGCAGCTGTTCCCCTTTTTTCACCATTTCGTGTCGGAGCCGCTGCTCTTTTTGTGTTCAAATCCGGGGGGCTTCGGGCGTTTAAGCGGAACTGCTGATCCGCCGCAGAGGCTTTTTTTGCCTTTTTCCGGGCGAGTGGCAATTGTCGGAGCGGCTTTCACGCGGCTGCACCGCACGGCTCTTCGTCGCGAAGCTGCATTTTTTGGGGGAGGAGTATTGCCGACGCTGGCGCGTGTACGAGCCGCCGAATCGCGAATTACCGCAAGTAGGACGAATAGAACATGTAGGACCGGTAGTACATACGATGCTGGAACCTGCAAACACCCGTCAGCCGACCTTCGCCCACCCCGCCCGTCGGTGCGGTGTTTACCTCGTGTCGATGATATCGGTTCGTTTTTTCTGCCGCACCCTCAAGGCGAATTGCAAAAATCGCCTTTATGGCGTATATTGTCAAAAAGTATGTGAATTCCGATACGGCAAAGGGAGGATTCCTGTCGATGCTTTCCGCGCGGCTCAAGGAGATGAGGGAAAAGACCCGGGAGCGGTTTTACAATTCGCACCGGATTTCCGCGCTGCTCGAGGAGGAACTCGATCTGTCCGGTTTGTCGCCCTGCGCGGCGGCGGCGGAGCTCTTCGTTCAAAGGTGTCGGCGCGAAGTGCCGACGATCTTCCCGGGCGAAAAGTTCTGCTTCACCCGGAGTCAGGGCAAGATCAGCTACCCCAAGTACCGAATCGAAAACCTCACCCCCGACTGGGACCTTTTGCTGACGCAGGGCGTCGCGGGGCGGATGGCGGCGGCGGAGACGAAACTCGCCGCGGTCGCTCCGGATTCGGAGGAAACCGATTTCCTGCGTAGTTCCCTGCGGATGATGACGGCGGTTCTGGAGCTCGCCGGTCGCTATGCCGAGGCGGCGGAGAAGGCCGGCGAGCGCGAGGTCGCGGCGGTGATGCGCCAAGTTCCGCGCCGCCCGGCGCGAAGTTTCCGCGAGGCGCTGCAGTCGTTGTTCTTCATGTTTTCGATGTTTCACTTTTCCGGCGTCACGTTGCAGGGGTGGGGGCGGATGGATCAGTACCTCGAACCCTTCTACCGTTGCGATCTGGAATCCGGGCACTTGACCCGCGCCGGGGCAGGGGAGCTCCTCGCCGAGTTCTTCATCATGCTGAACCGCGAAAACGACGTATACGGCATGGTCCAGCAGGGCGACGACGGCGAGTCGCTGATGCTCGGCGGCTGCCGCCGCGACGGTTCGGACGCGGTCAACGACCTGACGATGCTGATGCTGGAAACGAGTTTCGACGTTTCGATGATCAATCCCAAGATCAATTTGCGCGTCGATTCGCACACGCCCGCCGCGGTGCTCGCCGCGGGCATCCGGCTGACCGGGCGGGGGCTGGGCTTTCCGCAGTACTGCAACGACGAGGTGGTTATCCCCTCGCTCGTGAAGTTCGGATACCCTTTGGAGGACGCGCGCGACTACACCGTGGCGGCTTGCTGGGAGTTCGTGGTCAAAAACGGGCGCGACATCCCGAACAACATGGCGGTCAATCTCGCGCTGGCGGCGGATCGGGCGATCCGGTGGGCGCTCCGGGAGCACGCCGGTTTCGACGCGCTGCTCGGGCGCATCGCGCCGGAGATCCGCGATCAGATCAAGATGCCCGAGCCGGAGCTGCTGCCGAACCCGCTCTTTTCGGCGTTCAGCGGTCGGTGTCTGGAGCGCGGACGCGACCTGCACTTCGGCGGTGGCGACCATCTGCACTTCGGCTGTCACGGCTGCGGCTCGTCGACGGCGGCGGATTCGCTGGCGGCGGTGAAGAAATGGGTCTACGACCGCAAAGCGGTGGCTCCCGAGCGGCTGCTGCGCGCGCTCGAGACGAACTACCGCGACGACGAAGAGCTGCGCCGCATCATGCAGGACGCTCCCAAGACCGGCAACGCCGACGCCGAGACCGGCTTCTATCTCAAATTCGTCTTCGACGCCTTCGCGGACGAAATCGAAAAACTCGGTGAAAACCGCTTCGGCGGGCGCATCCGCCCGGGCACGGGGTCGGCGCAGTTCTACGTCCGGCTGACGCAGGGCGAGCACCGCCTGCACCTCGGCGCCACCGCCGACGGTCGGCGGGAAGGGGAGTTCATCAGCTCCAGTCTCGCGCCCGCGCCGGGAGTCCGCGCCAACGGTATCCTGAGCATCCTCCGGACCTATGGCGCGCTCGACTACCAAAGACTCTGCAACGGCGGTCCGATCACCTTGGAGTTTTCTCCCGCGTATTTCCGCACTCCCGAGGCGACCGAAAAGACGGCGGAGTTTCTGCGCGCCTTCGTCGCCTCCGGCTGCCAGCAGATTCAGATGAACGTCCTCGACCGCGCGACGCTGCTCGACGCGCAGGCGCACCCGGAGCGCCACCGCGATCTGATCGTCCGCGTCTGGGGCTGGAGCGGCTACTTCGTCGAGCTGGACAAGGCGTATCAGGATCAGATCATCGGCCGCACCGCCTACGGAGCGTGACGCGCGATGAAGGGGCGGATCTTCGACATTTCCGAGGGGACGATCCACGACGGACCGGGTTTGAGAATCACGGTCTTCATGAAGGGTTGTCCGCTGCGCTGCAAATGGTGCCATTCGCCGGAAGGGCAGGGGACGGAGCCGGAGCTGTTGCGTTTCCCCGGTGCTCCCGAGCGGCTCTGCGGCGTCGATTGGGAGGCGCCGGAGCTGGCGGAGCATCTCGCCGGGCTGGTCGCGCTCTGCGGCAAGGCGGGGGGCGTGACCTTTTCGGGCGGCGAGCCCCTGATGCAGTCGGATTTTCTGCTTGAGCTGCTGAATCGTCTGCCGCAGATCCACACCGTCGTCGAGACCTCCGGATACTGCGACTCGGAATCGCTGCTGCGCGTCGCGGCTAAAACGTCGCTCATCCACTACGGGCTCAAGATCGTCGACGATGCGGCGGCGCGGTTCTGGACGGGGCGCGGGTCGCGCCGCATACTTGAAAATCTGCGGCGCTTGGACGATTCCGGGGCGGATTATCTCTTGAGGCTGCCGCTGATCGCGGGCGCGGTGGACGCTCCGGAAAATCTGCGCGCGCTCATGGAGCTGTCCTTCACGCTACGCAACTGCCGGAGGATCGAATTTCTGCCCGCCAATCCGCTGGCGCCAGCCAAATACGCCGCCTGCGGACGCGAATTCGCCGAAGAGTGCCGCGACTGCCGGACGGGGAGCATACCGGAATTTTTCCGCCCCGCCGTGCCGTGGGAAATTCTCAAGTGATCAGGCGCCGCCCCGTTGCTTCTTGCGCGGTTTGGCGGTGTCGCGGACGAAGGAAAAGTACAACGCCGGTATCAAATACAGCGTCAGCAGCGAGGCGGTGACGAGTCCCCCGACGACGCCGAGTCCGCAGCTTGCGCGCAGCTCCGACCCCAGCCCGGTCCCGAACGCCATCGGCAGCATGCCCGCGACCGAGGCAATACTCGTCATCACGATCGGGCGGAACTTGCTCTCCGTGGCGCGCAGCATCGCGAGGTGGGTGGTCATGCCGGAGCGGATCAGCGACGAACACTCGTCCATGATCAATATGGCGTTGTTGACAACGATGCCGATCATCATCACCCCGCCCAGGAGCCCCATCATCGACATCGGCATCCCGGCGATCGCCAGCGTGACGTACATGCCGAGGAAGCCGAGCGGCACCGTCATCATGATCAGGAACGGCTTGGTCCACGACTCCATGATGGCGGCGATCAGGAGATAGGTCAGTATCGCGGCGAGGATCATCACCTGCACGAACTCGCGGGCGGTCTCGTTCATGAATTCGACGCTGCCGCTCATCTTGACGCCGTACCCCGGCGGCAGCGCCTCGCGCGCCATTTTGCCGATCGCGGAGGAAACGTCGCCGAGCGCCTGTCCCGGAGCGGTGTTGGCGAATAGCCACATGGTGCGGACCTTGTCATAGCGGTTGATGACCACGGGGCGGGTGTCCTCGCTGATCTTGGCGAGCACTTCGGCGCTGAGGGGATTGCCCTCCTTGACGGCGGGGGCGTTCTGTATCAGCTGGGTCTCGCCGTACTCCTTGCGGTTCTTGACCCGGATGTCGAAGGTGCGCGCGCCTTGCCGGTAGTCGCCGACCTCGATGCCGTCGAGCGAGCCGAGCATGTATTGGTAGAGCTCGTTGGCGGATATGCCGAGGTTTTGGAGCACGGTGCGCTTGGGGGCGACGTTGATGTTGGGCTTGCGCTCGCGGCGGCTGGAGTCGAGGTCCTTGGCGATGTTGAGCGCGGGGAGTTTTTCCATGACCTTCATCTCGGCTTCCTCGAGTACCGAGAGGTCGGGACCGCTGATCACGCAGCGGATCTCGGCGCCGCTGCCGCCGTAGGTGGCGGGGATGGAGAGGGTGATGCGGCAGTTGTCGAGGTACGCGAGTTCCTTGCGAAGGATGTCCTGAAGATCGTAGATGGATTCCTTGCGTTCCCCCTTGCCGTTGGTCTTGACGGTGATCTGCCCGAGGTACACCGCCGAACTCACCAGGCCGCGTCCGCCGTCCATGCTGCCGACGAAGACCGCCATGCGGTCGATGAAACCGTTGGGATTTTCGGAGATCATGTATTTCTTGAGGTGGTCCGCCGCTTCGAGGATCAGCCGGTTGGTGGTTTCGAGGTTGTAGTTGGTCGGGAACTCGAATTTGACGCGGATGTCGCCGCGGTCGCAGTAGGGCAGGAAGCCGAGTCCCACCCGCGGAACCGCCAGATACGCCGCCGCCAGCGCGGCGACGAGAATGAGTGCGACCAGCGTCTTGGGGTGTTTCGACGTCCATTCGAGGCTGCCGTTGAAACGGCGGCAGAGCCAGTCGTATCCGGCATCCCACGGTCGGAAGAAGCGCGCCATGAATCCGGACTTTTCCTTCGCGTCGGCATCGTCGGCGCCGTCGCTCCGCCGCTTGAGGAAGACGCACGACAATATCGGCGTCAGCGTGAAGCTCACGAAGAGCGACGCGAGCGTCGCCCCGACCATCACCCCGGCGAAGGGGACCATCATGCTGCCGATGCGGGTCTTCATCATCATCACGGGAACGAAGACGACCACGTTGGTGAGCGCGCTCGCCGAGACGGCGGCGATGACTTCGCCGGTGCCGCGTTCGGCGGCGTCGCGGACGGTGTCGCGGCGGTCGATGTGGCGGAAGATGTTTTCGATGACGACGATCGAGTTGGTGACGAGCACCCCCACCGAGCACCCCAGCGCCAGCAGCGTCATGATGTTGAACGAGTAATTCAGATACGCCATCATCGAAAAGGTGATGATCACCGAGATCGGCATGGTGACCATGACGATGAAGGTGGACTTCGCGTCGTGGAGGAACATGAAGAGCAGCGCCGCCGTCAGCAGTATGCCGAAGAGGATGCTGGTCCACGCGTCGTCGACGGATGCCTGGATGAATTCGCCGTTGTCGTGGAACCACACGAGCTCCATTCCGCTCGGTAGTTCTCCGCTGCGTTTGATCGCCTCGAAGCGCTTGCGGAGCCCGCGGATGACTTCGATCGCGTTGGCTTCACCTTTTTTGACGATGAAGAAGCGCGCGGCGGGGCGGCCGTCCAGATAGGCGCGGCTGCGGACCTCGCGGCTCATGAGCTTCACGTCGCAGATGTCGCGCATGTAGACGCGGCGCCCCTTGTATTTGCCGATTTCGAGCGCCTTGATGTCCTCGAAGGACTTGAAGTCGCCGTCGAAGGTGATGTTCTTTTCGTTCTTGCTGTGCTGAATGCGCCCGAGCGGTTTGCGGACGTTGCTCGCCTTGAGTTTCGACACCACGTCGTTGATGGATATGTTCATCGCCGTCAGCTTGGCGCGGTCGAGCAGGATGTGCACCTGCATTTCGTTGGCGCCGGATACCCGCACTTCGCCGACGCCGGGGACCGAGGCGAAGCGGTCGGCGAGCACGTCCTTGGCGAAGTCGTAGAGGTCGTCGACCGACCGGTCGCCGACGATGCCGATCGTCGCCACCGTGACGGCGTTGGAGTCGATCTTGCGGATGGTCGGCTCCTTGGCGCCGTCGGGGAAGTTGTCGCGGACGCGGTTCAGCGCTTCGCGGATGTCGGTGGCGGCGACGTCGACGTTGATGCCCATGTTGAAGTCGAGCTGAACGTTCGCCGAATCTTCGATGGACATGCTGGTCACATGGTTGATGCCGTCGATCGAGGAGACGGCGTCTTCGATGCGCTTGGCGATCTCGACTTCGATCTCCTCGGGGCTGGCGCCCTCGTAGGTGCAGCGGACGAGGACCGTCGGGATCTCCATCTGCGGCAAGAGGTCGATGCTGATGCGCGGGTAGAGGCTGACACCGATGATGACGAGTACGATGATGAACGCCGTCATGGCGATGGGGCGGCGGACCGACCACTTGCTGAGAAACATGATGCTCCCCCGTTACTGTTCGGGATTGATGATGTGCAGTCGCGCGCCGTTGTTCACGAAGGTCTGCCCGGTGACGACGAACTTCTGGTCCATGAGTTCTTCGGCGTTTTCGACTTCGCAGAACCTGCCGTCGACGATGCCGGGTTTGATCTCGACGCTCCGGGCGCAGTTCCCGTCGTCGACGGTGTAGGCGATGCGGCGGTCGCCGGCGCGGAGCAATATCGCGTCGGCGGGGAGCCCGTAAGCCTCTTTTTCCTCCAGCACGAGTTTCAGCGCGCAGAGCGTGCCGCTGACCATGCGGATGTTTTCGGGCAGCAGGATCTTGATCTTGAAGGTGCGGCTTTCGGGGTCGACGCTCGGCGCCTTGTAGGTCACGACCGCCCGGCGGTCGCGGCTGAACAATACGGGGGTTTTGTCGGGTTCGATCAACCGGTAGTAGACGGCGCTGATGAAACACTCGACCTCGAGTTTTTTCTGATTCTCGAGCTTGAGGATGTTCTGCCCGACGGTGACGTACTCGTTTTCCTCGACGTATTTGTCGGTCACGGTGCAGTCGAAGGGGGCGACGATCACCGAGTCGTCGAGGTTCTTGCGGGCGATCACGAGGTTGCTTTCCGCCTGCTTCAGCTGGGCGTGGGCGTTGACGACGGCGGCACGGGCGCTCTGGACGTCCATCTTCGCCTTTTCATAGCTCGTCTCGTAGGTCTCGAACTCCGCCTGACTGGTCGCCTGCGACTGCCGCAATCTCTGGAAGCGCTCGTAGTCGAGCTCCGCCTTTTTGAGCGAGATCATCGCGGATTGCTCGGCGATCTTGGCGCTTTCGTACTCGGCGTTTTTGACTTTTATCTCGTCCTCGCGGACGGTCAGCTGGTTTTTGAGCACCTGACTGTCGATGCCGAAGAGGATCTCGCCCTTGGTGCGGGAGTCGCCCTCGTCCACCTTGAGCATTTCGAGCGTGCCGCCGATCTTGGCGGAGATCACCGCGTGTTCGACGGGCGTTACCGTTCCCTGAACCGGGATCGTCCGGCGGTACATCCGTTTGGTGAGCGGTTCGACGGTCACGCGGATCTCGCGTTCGCCGACTTTTTTGGTTTTAGCTTTGCCGCATCCGGGAGTGCAGAGCAATCCGGCGGCGAGCAACGCCGCCGCCAGCGTCACGGCATGATTTACATTTCTCATAGCCATCACCGATACCTCGTGAACAGAGATTGGGCGCGTGTTCCGGAGCGGAACTGCTCACCGCCGGGAAACCAGCCCCCCTGTTTCCCTTCGCGCGCGCGTTTTTTTTGCACATTGGCTAATATGCACACCCACGCGCGAAAAATCAACGCCGCAGCATGAAAAAATCCCAAAAAAAAGGGGCTGCACAATACGGCAGCCCCGCGGTGAAATCGTCGACCCGAGTTGGCGGTCAGTTGCCCGGCTGGGCCTTGGCGAACGCCTTTTTGAGTTCCGGCAGGATCCGGAGGTACATCAAATGGAAGCCGAGATCGGTCGGGTGGACGTTGTCGACGGTGGTGAAGTCGCGCGGGATCACCGGCATACCCTTCTGGTCGTAGAAGTGGATGCCGTCGACGAAGTACACGTTCTTATCGCCGGCGGCGACCGCTTTGGTGTAGGTCGCCTTGATGATGTCGCGGCGCTTGCGGTACTCCTCAACCCGCCCGTCGCGCGGTCCGGAGACGATGATGATCGGCAGATCGGGCTGGGCGGCGCGAATGGTCTTGTAGAACTTTTCGTGGGTGTCCTGAAGCTGCTTGGGACTATTGGCGTTGTGGTCGTAGTCCATGACGAACGCGGAAAGTTTCAAACCGGCGATGGCTTCGGCAACGCACTGTTCGCCGTGGGCGCCGCTGGAAAATCCCATGTTGATCTGGGGTGCGTCGAGGACGCGGCAGAGCAGCGTCGAGTAGAGGTTGCCGGGATGGGATGCGCTGCACCCCTGCGTGATGCTGGAACCGTAGAAGCAGATCGGATCTTTGATTTTGCGGGGCGGGGGCGGCTGCAGCTGCGAACCTTCCTCCAGACCGATCTCCATCTTTTTGACGCCGCTGTACAGGGGCAGATAGATGGCGACGGTGCGGAGTTTGCCCCCATTGTTGAGGTTCAAAGTGTACTGGAGTTTTCCGACGCCGTCCGGACCCTTGCCGTTCTGCGCCTCGGCGGGGGAGAGCCCGCAGGCGCGGTGGAATTTGGAATATCCCGGCCGGAGGTCGGTGTAGAAAGCGAACCCGGCGGACCCGTTGCGCGTCATGTGGTTCATGTCGTGGACATGGTACAGCTCGGCGCGGAGCACGATGCGGTCGCTCGAAGTCTGGAAACGCACTTCCCCGCCCGCGGAGTGCCACGCGAGAGTGTTGGCGGCGGGAGCGTATTCGATCTCCTTGTCGGTGATGGTCATGGGGAGCCGGCGGAGTTCTCCGTTGGGTCCCCGCCACGGAAACCCCGTCAGTTCGAACGGTGCTTCGAAGGCGTTGTGAAATTCGATTGCCTTGGGTTCGGCGGCGGCGCCCGTGGCGCACAGCGCGGCGAATACCGGCACGGCTAGGGTCGTGATCGCTCGTTTCAACATGTTGTCAGCTCCTTGATCGTTGTCCTCATGGATGAATCGAATGGCATGAAGCCATTTTTACCCGAGTTTTAATTTAAGCCGCCAGCCGCCAAATGCAAGCGCGGAAATCCCCGGAATGACGGAAAAAACGCCGGAAAGACCATCTTTCAAAAAACAAAATTCACAATATAAAATTGCCGGAAAAATCGCCGGAGCCGGGTTGCATTTCTAGTTCGGCAGTGATATAATTACATGACGGGTGGTCGACATGCTTTTTTGAATGCACTGTGGGGGACATCATCATGCTCATCGGAAAAATTTTCGCTCTGCTCTGCCTTGCGGCGCCCCTTACGGTGTCCGCCGGAAGTTCGGAGCTCAAATGGAACGGCAAAAAGTATTTGAGCGGTCTGCTGCCGATCGATGCCGCGCGGAACTATATTCTGAGCGGCAGCTTCACCGCCGAAAAAGACGTTTCCGGCTTTACCTTCGGGCTGGAACTCTTCGACGGGAACAAGGTGCCGATCCACCCGCACGAGGTCCGCGCGATCGTCGGCACCGAGACGTGCACGGTCAAGGCGGCGAAGCAGGGTGACCGCGAGCTGTATGTCGCGGACGCTTCCCGCTGGGATATCCGCGCGGCGCGGATCGTGGCGGTCGGCGTCTCGCCCGATCTGAAGGATCTTCCGGCGCGGAACATCGCGTACTATGTGACCCGGACGACATGCGAGGACGGCGTGTGGAAGCTCGAATTTTCGCGTCCGCTGCCGCGAGACATCGCCTCCGGGACGCGGGTGCGGCTCCACGGCGACGGGCGGCATCCGATCGTCGCCGCGTACAAGACCGAGTTGTCCGCCGGAAAAACGAAGCGTTTCCGGCATCTCGTCTCGCCGGGGGCGACATACACCGCCGACTCGGGGGTCTGGTGGCCGGGGGTGCGCTATGCGCGGATCTACGTTCAGGTCCCCGCGGATTCGCACGTCCGCGCCGAAGAAATCACTCTGCACCCCGCGACGCCGGAGGAGCTGGCGGCGGTACTCAAAGAGCGCGACCTCGCCGGGCTGCCGCCCCGACCTTTCGGCAAATACACCAAACTTGGGAACGGCACCGGGATACTGGTTCATCCTCACGGCGGTTTTTATCTGGACCGCCTGAATTTTCCGACCGCCGAAACGCGGCAGCTCGAAATGCGGATCAAAACCGACGCCCCCGGCATGGTGGAAACGGTCTGGGCGGGGCGCGATGCGAGGGGTAAGCACTTCAGCGGCAAAAAATACCATCTGCTCGTTCCGGATAAGGAGTTTCACTGGTACATCTTCCCGACGGTTCCCGCACGGGACGCTTCGGGAAAAATCACCAATCTGCAGATGAAGTTCCTCGGCGACACGCCGGCGCACTTGGACATGACTTCGATCAATTTGCGCGACCGCGAAAATCTGATCCCGGGCGCTCCGGCGCTGGAACCGGGCGAGAGGCGCAAACTGGATTATCTGCTCCCCCGCCGGGACTACACCTTGAGCTGGGCGGGCGGCGACTGCCCCGGAGTGACGCTCGAGTTTCTCGACCGCGACGACCTGCCGATGGGTACGCAGCGTCTGGAGCCGGGAGCGCGCAAAGTCGACTTTACCATGCCCGCTCTGGCGCTGCGCGCGACGCTCAAGGTCGACGCGGCGGGCGCGGGACATCCCGAAATATCTGCGTGCCCGGAGCCGCTTCCGGAGCACGGCGCGTGGCGCGGCAAGTGGATCTGGTGTCAAAAGGACAGCGCCGCTCCCGAACACGTCGACGTCTGGTTCGAGCGCGAGTTCACCTTGAACGGTCCCGTCGAAACGGCGACGCTCGCCGTCGCCGCCGACGACACGCCGTACGTCTACGTCAACGGTGAATTTGCCGGAGAGGGCGGTTCGTTCCTGACCGCCAAGACCTACGACCTCGCCAAGTTCCTCCGCCCGGGCGGGAACCGGCTCACGATCCGGGTGCGCAACGACGAACAGAACGGGGGATTGCTGTGCGACCTTTACGTCCGCGACGGCGGGAAGGAGCGCTACTTCTGCTCTGACGCCGGGTGGAAGTTCCGCATCGGCACGGCGGAGCGCCCGGACGCGATCGACGCCCCGGTATTCGTCCTCGGCGACGACGTCCGCTCCACGCCGCCGTGGGCGGGGATGCTCGACTACCGCTACGCGGGACCGCGCGGCAAGGTGAAACTCCTTTCGACGGACAATGACGGCTTCACCGCCGAGGTGCTGATCGCGCCGCCGCAACTCCCGAAGTTCCTGCACGCCAAACTCGTCGACGCGACGGGCAAAACGCGCGAAGTGACTCTCGACGCCAAAATCGAGATCAGCGACGGTAAATTCGTCTGCCGCTTCACCCCGCCGCCTGCGTTTTCGGAGCACGAGCAGAAACTTTACATCGCCGACGACCGGCTGGAGGTGGCGGACGATGTCCCCGTGGCGGTCATCCCGCCGGAAAAACCGACCGCGGGCGGGTTTGCCCAGGCGCGTTTCGTCGACGTCGGGGGCAGGGTGAAGCTCGAACTCGACGGTCGCCTCCACGCGCCCGACTTCTGGCACTTTTCCGGCGCCTTTCGGAAGAACCCGGCGGCGCATCCCGAGGAGGTCGCCGAGATGCGGGAGGCGGGATTCGACAGCTTCGAGCTCTGCATCAACTTCCGGGACTTCTGGCTCGGTCCCGGCAAGTACGATTTTTCCAAGCTGGACGACCATGCCGCGCTGATGCTCGAAGCCTGTCCCGACGCGATCTTCTTCCTGGGGGTGGGGTGCTTCATGCCCGAATGGTGGGTCGACGACAACCCCGACGACGCCACGGTGCACGCCGACGGTTCGCCGCGCTACCAGCTCCGCGAAGCGCAGGCGCTGAGCAGCAAAAAGTGGCTCCGCGACGCCGAAGCGCCGCTGCGGGCGCTGATCGACCACCTGAAAAACTCGAATTACGGGCGGCGGGTCTGGGGCGTCTCCGTCGCCGAACACACCAACAGCGAATGGTTCTGGACCATCCGCGACGCGAGGGGGAAACCGGTCGTGAGCGGTTACAGCCCCGCCGATCTGGCGACCTTCCGCGAATTTCTGCGCCGCAAATACGCGAGCGACGGGGCGCTCGCGGCGGCGTGGAAGACGCCCGGCGTGACCTTCGACACGGCGCAGATGCCGCCCGAAGAGATCCACACCAAGGGACGGATCGGCACCTTGCTCGACCTCGAACTCGACCGGCGGCTCATGGACTGGTTCGAGTACCGCAATCTGTCGCTCGCCGAGGCGCTGATCGAACTCTGCCGCCTCGTCAAGGACGCGAGCGGCGACAAGCTGCTCGCCGGGGCGTACTACGGCTACTTCGTCGAGATGGCGTCCAACCTCTCGCGCGCGGTCCACGACCACGGGCACAACGGCTGGCTCGAGACCGCGAAGTCGCCGTACGTCGACTTCGTGCGCGCCCCGACGCGCTACGACCTGCGGCGGATCGGTCTCGCGGACGGCGTCATGCAATGTTACGATACCTACACTCGCCACGGCAAGGTCGTCTACCTCGAATGCGACCTGCGCACCGCTTACCGCGAATCCGCAAGCGCCGGGATCGCGATCTATGTGGCGCATCCCTCGACGGGGTACCAGACGGTCGCGGTGCTGAACCGCGCCTTCGGGATGTCGCTTGCGACCGGGATCGGGCGCTACTGGTACGACATCTCGGCAGGGGGGTACCGCGAACCCGTGCTTCAGGCGCTGTTGAAGGAGCATAAACGCATCTATGAAGAACTGCCGCCGGTGCAAAATCTTACGCCGCGCGAAGTTGCGGTCGTGCTCGATCGCGACAGCGTCTATTTCACGAAGCGCAACGCCAAAGATACCGTGCTCCCCGCCGTCGCGGGACCGTTGTTCCGCGAACTCAACCGCATGGGAGCGGCATTCAGCGTGCTGGATATGGACGACCTGCGGGACGAAAAGCTTCCGCCGCACAAGTTTTATATCATGGCGAACGCCTTCAGCTTGAGCAGAGAGCAACGTGAAAAACTTTTGAAACGCTTCGCCGCCGAAAAGGCGACGGTATTGTGGTTCTACGCGCCCGGAGCCTTCTACCCCGACCGCGGACCGAAGCAAGAGTTCTGCGGCGATTTCCTCGGGCTCAAAACCGTCATGTCGGCGGAGGTCGCCGCTCCGGTGATGAAGACCGTCAAGCCGTTCCCGGAACTCGTTTGCACCGTGCCGACCCCGTTCTCGCCGTGGTTTTATCCGCAGAGCGGTTTCGACGAGGTCGCCGGGCGCGACGACTCCGGTCGTCCGCTGCTCGTCGGTTGCCGGCGGGACGGCGCGACGCATTACTTTTCCACGCTGCCCGCGCTGCCGGTCGAGCTGCTGCGGTACTTGGCGGAGCGCGCCGGAGTGCGTCTCTACACCCCGAATGCCGGCGACCCGGTGTGGGTCGGCAACGACGTGGTCTTCCTTCATGCCGCGACGACCGGCAAAAAGTCGATCGTGCTGCCGCCCGGGACGCGGATGCGCGGTCTGCTCGGTCCGCACCGAGGCAAGGTGTTCGATTCCGGGGAGTCTTGGGACGCCGAAGCGGGTTCTACCCACGGCTTCCTCGTGTTCCGCTGACCGTCTGTCGCTGCCATCGTTTTTACCCTCGCCGGGGCTGTTTCGGATTGAGAAAAACATCGTCGTTTCGAGCTCCCGCCATGGCGAAAAACATGCGATTTTTGCCGCTCTGTCAGCAGTTCTTTTTTTTAATATAAAATAACCGATTTTTTTGCAAAATTCCCCGGTTTCGTGTTGCTTTTTGACTTTAAAAATGGTATAATTAAGTAAAAATACGGAAATATGCGTTTTTACCCGCGGTTTTCCGGGGCGTTAAATACGCTGGATTTTACAAAATAAAATTTCGTAATATAAAAAACGTGTCTGCCGGGAACGGACGCGGGTTTTTGAAAAGCAAAAAAAGTCGCAAAACATAAAAGGGAGGTATTCTCATGGCTATCGTAATCGCAAGTGGAGTGACTTCTACCGGATTGATCCTCGGCAACAACACCGTCGCGGGTGCCATGGACACCACCGCGTCCGCATTCGGCACCGCGGTAAACACCATCGTATCCAACGGCGCCATCCTGCAGATCTCGAGCGGCGGCGTCGGCAGCGGCGCGATCATCTCCGGCGACGAGACCGCCGCCAACAAGGCGCAGGAGATCATCCGCGCGGGCGGCGTTTCCTACGATACGGTCATCAATCAGGGGATCGGCTATCAGTACGTCAACGGCGCGGTCGCTTACCGCACCGTGATCAGCAACGGTTCGCAGTGGGGCAACAACAACGCCAAGATGTACAATACTGTCGTCCGCGGCGGCTATCAGATCGTCGGCGCGACGGTCACCGCTTACGACACGGTGGTCTCCGGCGGTTCCCAGCTCATCAACAACGGTGGCACGGCGTCCCGCACCGTGATGCTCGGCGGGTCCGCGCTGGTCTCCTCCGGGGCGACCGTTTCCGACGCCGTGATCTCCGGCGGCCGGTTCAGCGTCTGGGGCGGCGGCACGGTCAACAACATCACCGTCGTGGTCGGCAACGGCAGGAACGCCGTGATCCGTCCCGAGGCGAACGGGACGATCTTCACCGGCAACCTGACGATGGATTTTTCGACGGCCGTGAGCGCCACGGGGACCGGCAACTACTTCATCAGCAGCGTCAGCCGCGTCGCGGCGAACGCCGGCTTGACCTACACCATCAAGGTCGCGCAGGAGGGGCAGTACTCCGGCGAATACAACATGGGCGGCGGCTCGACCAACATCACTGCGACGGTCGTGACCGATACCGGGCTCACCCTCGGCAGCGTCTCCGGCGGCGGCAGCGTCAACGGCCCTTATCTGCATACGCAGTTCGGCAGCTACCGGCTCTACACCAGCACCTACCAGTATATCGGCATCGTCGCCGATCCGGTCGCGGTGTTCCAGGGCACCACGATCGTGGCGCGCGGAACGACCGTCGACACCGCCGTTACGGTCGACTCCGCCCGCGAAGCGTACGTCCGCAAGGGCGGCACGCTGAAGAACCTCACGGTCGATGCCGCCGCCGACGGCAAGGTCGTCGTCTACTCGGGCGGCGTGCTCGACACCGCGACCGTCACGGGTGCGACCGCCGGCAACATCGCCGTCAGCAACGGCGGCGTGGCGAACGATGTGACGCTCGCCGGAGCGAGCGCCTATCTGCGGCTCTCGGGCGGCACCGCCAACGACGCGGTCGTTTCCGCCGGTGCGTTGTATTTGCTCAACTCCGCCGCCGAAGCCTATCGCACCACGGCGTCCGCGGGCATGGTCGACATCTCCGCCGGCCGGACCGAGTCCACCACGCTCTACGGCGCGGCGCGCGAAATGGTGCGCAACGGCGCCACCGCTACCGGCACCGTCATCGAAGCGGGCGCGACGGGCAACCAGTTCGTGCGGGCGGGCGGCATCGCCTACAACACCGTGGTCCGGGGCGGTTCGCAGCAGCTTTACGATGCCAACGCAAAGGCGTACGACACGGTCATTTCCGGCGGCGAGCAGCAGATCTACGCCGGAGCGTCGGCGGTGCGCACCGTCGCCAACACCGGCATCGTCCGCGTGCTCGGCAATACGACCTCGACCACGCTGCGCGGCGACGCGCAGGAATTGCTTTCCGCCGCCACCGCCGTCGCCAACGGGACCGTGATCTCGGGCGGCGCGCAGAAGCTGCTGGTCGGGGGCGCCAAGGCGTACGACACCGTAGTTTCCGCCGGTTCGCAGGTGCTGGCCGCCAATACCGAAGCCTACCGCACGGTCGTTTCCGCCAGCATGCTCGACAACACGGCGGGCCGCACCGAATCCACCACCATCCACGGCGCGGGGCGCGAAATGGTGCGCAACGGCGCCACGACTTACTACACCGTGCTCGAATCCGACGTCACCACCGGCAACCAGTTCGTGCGTACGGGCGGCGTGACCTATTACACCACCGTCCGCGCCGGCGCGCAGCAGCTTTACGATGCGACCGCCACTGCTTACGACACCGTCGTGTCGGGCGGCGAACAGCAGGTCTTCGCCGGAGCTTCGGCGGTGCGCACCGTGCTTTCGAACGGCAAGATCCAGAACGGCGGCGGTCTGGTCGTGAGCGCCGAGCTTTTCGGCGCCGCCGCCAACCGCCTCTACGTCAGCAACGGCGGCGTGGCGAGTGCGACGATTCTCCATGATCTCACCATCACCGACGTGACGGGCGGCAGGACCGTTTCGACCACCTTGTACGACGGTACGCAGGAACTGCTGCGCTCCAACGGCGTCGCTTCGGGCGCGGTCGTTTCGGGCGGCGCGCAGAAGGTGCTCTCCGCCGGCGCGGTGGCTAGCGACACGGTCGTTTACGCGGGCTATCAGCAGGTCGTCGCCGGGGCGTCCGCCTGGAACACGACCATCGTCGCGGGCAACAACGGCTACGTCAACCTCGCCGACGGCGCGGTCACGGGCGGAACTTGGAACTTCGATCTTTCGCAGGGCGCGCCGACCGACACCGCGATGCTGAACGCGTGGCGGATCACGGCGGGCACCGATCTCGTCATCACCGTCAACACGACCGATCCGTGGGGCGGCAGATACTATCTCTCGTCCGGCGCGAGTTACTTCGGCGACACGACCTTCACCGTCAAGGACGCTGGCGGCTCCGTGCTCGCCAACGACTTCGGCGACGGCGATTCGGTCAGGGTCGGCGATTTCACCTACAAGCTTGCCCTCGACGGCTCCGGGCTGTACCTCTCGGTGAGCGGCTACCCGGTCGAGGTCTACACCGGCACCGAGCTGACCGCTTACGGCACGACCGTCTCCGGCGAGAAGATCGTCGCCGGCATGTCCGCGTTCGTCAACAACGGCGGCACGCTGGAAGACGTGTCGATCGTCCGTGCCGCGAGCAACAAGGTCCTCGTCTCATCGGGCGGCACGATCACCGACGCCACGGTCTACGGACAGGGTACCGGGACCGACATTCGGGTCTACGGCGGAGCGGTGGCGAGCGACACCTTTCTCGCCGATTCCACGGCGTATTTGCGTCTTTCCGGCGGTCGCGGCGACAACACCACCGTCGCCGGTCAGCTGCTGATGTACGCGGGGGCGTTCGCGAGCAACACGACCGTCATCGACGGCGGCGTGCAGAAACTCATGGCTCCCGGCGCTTCCGCGACGAAGACGGTCATTTCGAGCGGCGGCTGGATGCAGGTCGGCGCCACACCCGCCCAGACCAGCGGCAGTTACATCGCGGGCGGTGACGCTTCGGACGTCAGCGTATATTCGACCGGCTCGGTCCGGGTCTACAGCAGCGCCACCGCCACTGGTGTCAAACTGCTCGAAGAGGACGCTCTGGCGTATGTTTACACGGGCGCGCGGATCGCCTTCGACAGCGTCGCTTCGGGGGCGCGGATCAACCTCCGCTTCTCCGAGGCGACCGGCAACGAAGTCGCGCTCATCACCGGCTGGGGCACCGTCGCCGCGGGCGCGGAGCTCGGGGTCAAGGAAGTTGGCGGCGCCGGCACCTTCAAGATCGCCGACTCGATCGACGCCAACATCACCGCCATCGACTATGACGAATTCGACGTCTTCGGCGGTCGCGTAGTCGCCGTCGGTCAGAACTTCTCCGACGTCTTCGAAGGGTTGAACTACATCACGACCGCCGACGGAACGCTGACCGCCACCGCTTTTACGGTCGGCAGTCAGACGACGGCGGCGACGCTCGACGGCACCAACGCGACCACGCTCACGGACGGGAACTTGGCGACCACGTGGACGAGCGCGACCGACCTTTCGATCATTCCGGTCGTCGCCGGCGCGAACACCAACGCCGACGCGTGGCTGACCCTCGACGGCACGACGGTCAACGGTGCGTTGTACGGAGCTGAAGGGAACTTCGCGCATGACGTCAATCTGCATTTCCGCGACGGCTCGATCAAGAATCTCGCGGCGGGCGCGACGGCTGGCGGCAGCGTCGAAAACGTAAACGTGATGGTCGGCGACATCAACGCCGATTGGACCGAGGTTTCCCACGGCACGACGGTCACCGGCGCCGCCTACGCGGGCGGCTTCGGCAGCGTCGCGGGTACGGCGGGCACGGTCGTAAACGACGGCACGTTCCTGAAGGATTTTTATGCGGGCGCGCTTGCCAACAAGCTTGCGACCGCGACGAGCGTCGGCGAAGTCAACATGACCGTCAACGGCGGCACCTTCTCCGGCAACATCTACGGCGCGTCGTCGGTCAAGACCGATACGACGAAGGGCAATAACACCCGCCACACGGTCGGCGACGTGACCCTGATCTTTGCGGGCGGCGCGACCACCAAGAGGTACGACGCCTGTATCTTCGCGGGCGGCTATGCGACCGGCGATGCGACGGGCACCGTCTATAGGGTCGAGAGCGTCACTATGGATATCAACAGCGGCGACTGGGGGCTGGCGAAGGGCGGTCGCGGCGTCTTCGGCGGCGTTATGGCGTCGGGCGTTGCCGCCGAGGTCGGCGACGTGGATATCTCCATCTCCATCAATGGCGACAATACCGCTCCGACGATGGGCAACGTCTACGGCGGCGGCTGGGCGCAGAAGGGCGGCACTTCGGCTGTCGGCAACGTGAACATCAGTATCTCCGGCGGCACGGTCGCGAACGTCTTCGGCGGCGGCAGTCACTCGAAAGACGGTGAGCAGGGTACGACCAGCGCCGGAAACGTGACGATCACCGTCGCGGGCGGCGACATCACGGGAGCGATCTACGCGAGAGGTCAATGCGCAGGCGACACGACCCAAAGCGCCGAGGTGATCTTCACCGGCAAGGAGGCATTCGACTGCAGCGTCTACGGGTACAGCTACGTCGGCGGCGGGGACAGCGATGCGAAGTTGAGCTACACCGACTACACCGGGACCTTCGCAGGTGCGCTGGGCGGCTTCGACGGCATCACACTCGACGGAGCGACCGCAATGACCCTCGCGACCGCGGCGGATAAAGTGAACAACGGTGCTTGGAACTTCGATCTCGCGGACCGCAACAAGGCGCTCTCCGGCAACGTGCTCCTGACGTGGGACGCCGAAGCCGGGTTTAGCGGCGACACGGTGAAGGTCAATTTCAAGGACGAAACGCAGGCGAAGGCGGGCTGGAGCATCGCGGCAGCGGACTTCACCGATGCCACCTTCACGCTGGCGATCGACAGTGCGGAAATCGGTTCCGCCGCCTACGGAACCGCGCTCTCGGGTACCGGCACCGTTTACGACGGCTGGGGCTTCGCGCTTGAAGATTCGGTGCTTAAGTTCAAACAGTTGGCATGAGCCATCCGGTACGGGACCGTCGTCGGAGTTCGCGACATCTCCGGCGGCGGTCCGCGACCGGTTTTTTTTGAATGATGAGGGATGAAAGATGAAAGATGAAACGGCGTTGGCGCGAGTGCGAACCACCGACAGAAGCACGCTTATCCGCCAGGGAGTCTTGAGAGCCGTGAGAATCTTGAGAGTCTTGGGATAAAGGCATGGGGGGATTTTCCAAAAATCCCAGGGTTCTCAAAAATCCCAGAGGTCACAAAAAACATTGGCGATCACGCCATAAAATAGAAAGGGTAGGTTAAATGCAAAAACGTAATTTCACGCTGATCGAACTGTTGGTCGTCATCGCCATCATCGCCATTTTGGCGGCGATGCTGCTGCCTGCCTTGCAGTCCGCGCGCGAGCGGGCGCACGGCACCCGCTGCGTCAGCAATCTCAAGCAGCTGGGCACTGTCGGCAATCTGTATCTGAACGATCAGCGGAATTTCTGGCCGTCGCCGAACCACTCCGGCAACTCGTGGGATACGCTCCGCCGCCGGGGCAGCTGGTCGGCGTTTCTGGCTTTCGGCAAATATCTGCCCGCGGTCGAATCGCTGACGATCCGTTCGTCGACGCGCCCCGGCTGGCTGAACTGCCCGTCGGTCCCGGTCAAGGAGGACCGCAACGTCACCGATCACTCCAAGGATGTGCAGACCTACGCTGCCGCGTACAACAACTACAGCAACTCCAGTCAGATTTGGGGTCTTCCCTTCAACGATCAGGGGTTTCTGCGCGGCTACCGCAACGGTCGGGAGCCGGGCGCCAGCGATACCAATGTTCCGGATGATGCCAGCGTGCCGCTGAGCAAACGGGTGTGGTTCTGCGACGGCATCGCCGGTTCGACCGGCATCGCACGCACACTGCTCGCGTCGAACAACACGGGAGCCGAGAGCGGAATCTGGCAGTATTCCCAGATCTACATGGCGCACAGCGGCCGCGCCAATCTCGTGACCTGGGACGGCAGCGTCGCCAGCGCCGATTCCGGGATCAGCAACGGCTATTACATGCCGATGGGTGGGACCACCGCCAGCGGTACGAAGTTTTTCCTGCGGAATCTGCGCTATTACACGCTGCCGGAGCTCATCGGCGTGAATCCGCCGACGTTCAAGACGGGCGAGTGACGCCGGGGAAGACTGACTTCAAGGATCAGAAATCTCAACGGGGCCGCCGCGAAGGCGCCCCAAGCCAATAAAAATCAGGGTTCGAGACCACATAATCATGAGTTCTCAAAATTCCAAGGTCACGCGGCTGCCCGCCGCGCTGCTGAAAAAAAGCTGCATCGACGTCTTCACCGCCGTCGGCGTTCCCGCCGCGGATGCGAAGATGATCGCCGAGACGCTGGTGCTGACCGACATGCGCGGAGTCCATTCGCACGGCGTGATCCGCTCCGCGAGGTACATCGACTGCATCGATGCGGGGGGCATCAAGCCCGCCGCCGAGCTGGAGATATTGAACGACTCGCCGTGCGCGGTGCGCACCAGCGCCGCGGGCGGTCTGGGCATCCCCGCCGCAAACAAGGCGATCGAGCTCGCGATGGCGCGCGCCAAAAAGTACGGGGTCGCGGTCGTCACCGTGAACCACAGCGACCACTACGGCGCGGCGGGCATCTACGCGATGCGCTGCGCCGACCACGGTCTCGTCGGGATGTCGATGAGCAACACCTGTCCGCTCGTCGCCCCATCGGGCGGCGCGAAGGCGACCATCGGCAACAACCCGTTCAGTTACGCGGCTCCGGGCGGCAAGTATCGGGCGATATTGTTCGACATCTGCATGAGCGTGGTGGCAAGCGGCAAACTCATCATCGCCGCCGCCGAAGGCAAAAAGATCCCGAAGGACTGGATTTTGGACGCCAACGGCAACCCGACCGACGATCCCAACGAGATCTGGCATGACGCGATAATGCTCCCATTTTCAGCGCACAAGGGCTACGGCTTCGCCGTGATGGTGGAACTGTTGAGCGCGGTGCTCGCCGGGGCGGGCATCACCGAGGACGTGAAATCGTGGAACACTGTCCCCGGTCGCGACGCCGACACGGGACACTGTTTCATCGTGCTCGACCCCGAGTTCTTCGGCGGTCTGGGCGAGTTCCGGAAGCGCACCGATCTGCTGATCGACCGTCTGGTCGCCACTCCGCCCGTCGCGGGGGTGGACCGCGTCCGCTACCCCGGCGAGATCGAGTTCGAGCGCGAAGCCGACGCCGCGAAGAACGGCGTGCCGCTGCCCGGATCCTCCGTCGACGAATTGCGCCGCGCCGCGAAGATGACGGGAATTCGACTGGATTTTTAACTGCCGGAATTTCCGGCACGGTATATAAAGGGAATGGATTGGTAAAATGATCGACAACAACCTCGACCGCTTCCGGTCGAAAATCAGCGCGGGCAAGGTCTGCCTCGGCGCGGTGATAACCCTCTCGGACCTGACCGTGAGCGAACTCGCGGGCGACCTCGGCTTCGATTTTCTCTGGATCGACGCCGAACACGGTCCGCACACCCTCGACGGGGTCATGAAACACATCATCGCCGCCCGCGGGACGGGCGCGGCGCCGTTCGTCCGGGTGCGCTGCAACGACCCGTGGCTGATGAAGCCCGTGCTCGATCTCGCCCCCGCCGGGGTGATCGTGCCGATGGTCAACTCCGCCGAAGAGGCGGAAGCCGCCGTCGCCGCCTGCCGCTACCCCTTGAAGGGCATCCGCGGCTGCGGCGTGCGCCGCGCGGTGCGCTACGGCAAGCACGACTTCTTCGAGTACGTGAAGGACTCCGAGACCAACCCGCTCGTGATCGTTCAGATCGAGCACATCGACGCGGTCAAAAATCTCGACAGAATTTTGAAGGTGCCCGGCATCGGGAGTATCTGCGTCGGTCCCTGCGACCTTTCGGGCAGCATGGGCATATTGAACAAAATGGACGATCCCGAGCTCAACAAGGTTATCGACGAAGTCTGCCTCAAGACCAAGAAGGCGGGACTCATGCTCGGCACGGCGGCGGGCGATTTCCCGCGCTGGAAGGCGCGCGGCGTCGACTGGTTCGCCGGCACGAGCGACTGGGGCGCGATGGCGATGGGTTTCAACGCCTTTCTGAACGATTGCGCCAAGTGTAAATAGCGCCGATCGGAGCTGCCGTTTTTACCGAACCACCGGGGGATGGACATGAACATAAAGAGCGTTTTCGTATCGTTTTTCTGCGGGCTGCTCGGCTGCTCCGCCGCGTCCGCGGCGGAAGTATTCAGTTCCAAGGCGTACAACGACGACGGCGGCGCGCGGATATTTTTCGGCGATTCGTTTTTCGCCCGGGGCGCGCGTTTCACCGTCCATTCCCCGGGGTGGGGCGAGCGTTATGTGCGCAACATCAACCACGGCGGACACCTCAAGTTCGAGTTGAAGAACTCGAACGGCGATTCGCTCTTTAAAGTCTCCGAAACCAATGACAAAACCGCCGTCCTCGACGGGTATTCGGTCAAGTGCGACGGCGACACGGCGATCGTCACCGTTCAGGCGCGGATGCTCAAGGACACCCCCGCGCTCGTCGAGCATGTGATCGGGATCGACCCGTGGGTGCTCGAAAACGCCAGGTACGAAGTGACGCTCCCCGACGGCTCGGTCAGGAAAGGCATCATCCCCGAGGCGGAGCGTTACGACGACGCAACCGAAGTGCTCCCGCCGTTCGTGAAGGGCGTGTTCCGCACCCGCGGCACCGAGACCTCGATCGAGGTCGTCGAGGGTCCGCCGTTCCTGCTGAACGACCGCCGCGCCTCCAAGCCGCTGTCATGGGGCAAGAGCTTCATCCTCTGGACGGAGGATTTCGCAATGCCGGGGCCGGGAAAGGTCTTCCGGCAGGTCGTGAAATTCAAGGTCACGCGCCCGCAGAGTTCAGTCGTCGCCAAGGGGAGTTTGTCCATCCCAAGCGACTATATCGAGGTCGTCACCGCTCCGGCGGAGAAGCCGCCGCAGTTTCCGCTCGTGCCGCAGCCGCAGAAGTGTGTTTTCACCGACGCCGACTATCGGGTGCTCCCCGGCGACAAGCTGATGATCCCATTCCGGTCGGAGCGGTTGCTCCGCCATGCCCGGAAGTTCGCGGCGCAGTGGAATTTGGAGGTCGTCGCCGATGACGGTCGGGCGGCGCGCGGCATCCGCGTGGCTTACGGCGACGATGCGGACGACGAGAGCTATACCATACGCGTCGGCAAAAACGGCGCGACCGTCCGCGCCAAGGGCGAGCGCGGCGCTTTCTACGCGCTGCAGACTCTGCGCGGTCTGGAACGCGACCGCGTCTTCAAGGGCGCCGAGATCGAGGACGCCCCCGCGTTCCCGAAGCGCGCGATCCACGCCAACGCCGATTCGGACACCCGCGTCTTCACGGGCGAGCTGATCGAAAAGGTCTTCGCCCCGCTCAAGATCAACACCATCATCCTCGAGTGCCCCTACGTCGAGTGGGAAGCAACCAAAGGCAAGCACCGTTACAAGGGCATGCCCAAGGCGGATCTGCCGGAGTTTCTCCGGATCGCCGAGGAGAACTACATCAAGGTCTATCCCCTGATCCCGACTTACAGCCACAGCGAGTGGTTCTTCTGGAACGGCAAGGATGCGGAACTCAAGGAGAACCCGAAGGACGCCCGTTCCTACGACGCGCTCAAGCCGCAGGTCTACGAAAAGCTCTCCGCGCTCTTCGACGAGGTGCTGGAGGCGTTCGGCAAGCCGGAGTATTTTCACATCAGCCACGACGAACTCCACGAAAATCCGACGCAGGAGGCGGGGAAGAAACTCGGCGTCGCCAAGCTCTTTCACGACGACATCATGTGGCATCACGAATTCTTCAAAAAGCGCGGCGTGAAGCTGATGATGTGGCACGACATGCTCGTCGGCAAGACCGAAAACCACGGTCGCCCCGTCGCCAACGCCCGCGGCGGCACCGAAAAGCTCCGCAAGACGCTGCCGAAGGACATCACCGTCTGCATGTGGGACTACTACCAGACCAAGGACGGCAAATACTTTCAGATCGACTGCCTGCAGCAGGACGGTTTCCCCGTATGGTGCGCGGGGTGGTTCTACCCCGGAAATCTCGAAATGCTCTCCGCCTACGCTCACGAGAAAAAGACCGTCGGCATGATCGAGACCACCTGGCACAACAAGGTGGGTTCGGGCGGTCTGCTCCAGACCGAGTATCCGCAGCTCAAGGCGTACGTCCGGGCGGCGGCGCTCTTCTGGAATCCGGAATACCGTCCGCTGCCCGATCCGGCGCGGGTCTTCGTCGACCTGATGCGCCCGGAACCGCGTCCGGAAGCGAAGCTGTATCCGCAGCCCGTCAGGTGCGACGCGCTGCTCCGCGAACCGGGCGACGATCTGGACCGGCTGCCGGAAACGCTGATGACGCGCGACTGCGTGGTCTTCAAACTCGCCAAAAACGACCGCGGCGTCGGCGCGGTGATGGTCGAGTCGGCGGCGACGCCGGATTTCCCGAAGAAGGTCCGCATCCCGCTCAACGGCAGGTGCCGCCGGCTGTATCTGCTCAACACAGTGCTCGAGAAGTCGATCCGCAAGGACGGCGCGGTCGTCAAGCTGGTGCTGCGCTACAAGGACGGCAGCGTGGAGGCGGTGTGGCCGCGCAACAACATCGACATCGCCTACGGCACCCCGCCGGAGTTCAAGGAAAACGGCAAGCTTGTTTCCCGCGTCGCCGAGGTCGGCACACCGCGCGCCGATTTCACCTTCACGCTCAATCACCGCAACGTCTTCGAGTGGCGGAACGGCGACGGGCAAGTGCGCCGCGTATGGTATCTCGAGTGGGAAAATCCCCACCCCGACCGCGAACTGGATCATCTGCTCGTCGAGGCGATCGATCAGGGGGCTCCGTACGCGCTTTTCGCGGTGACGCTGGAGAAGTGACTTCCGCGATGAAGCCGCTGCCGGTTTTTTGGCTTTCGCCCGTGGGTCGCGGAGCGTTTAAAAAACGTGTGAATTTTTAACAAAAATATGCCGGAGTCCGGTGGAATAAGTTCCGGACAAGGCTATATTCTATGGCGAACGCGGCATCGACGGAAGCCGCGGGATTTTTTTAGGGGGTTCCCTTTGCGCATCAGGAGATGATCCGATGATCAAATTGCATGTGTTCGACATGGACGGCACGCTGGTCGACAACGACTGCGACGTATTGTGGAAAAAATTTCTGGTCGACACGGGGATCGCGCCGAAAGAAGACCGGGAAAAATCACTCAAATATTACGCCGACTACACCGCCGGAGTGCTGGACGTCGACGCCTTCGTCAAGTTTCAGCACCGGGAGTTCGTCGGGCGCACCCCGGACGAGATGAAGGCGCTCTGCGGGCGCTGCTTCGAAACGGTGCTGAAAGCCAACTGCCGCCCCAAGGCGGTGGAGTGGATCCGCAAGGTCAAGGCGACCGGAGCCGCGACCGTGCTGTTGAGCGGGACCAACACCGTGATCTCCGATTTCATCCGCGCTCACTTCGGGCTCGACCGGGTCTGCGGCACGGTGCTCGAGGTGTCGCCGGATGGGCGGTTCAGCGGTCGCGTCGTCGGCGAATACGCGCTCGGCAGGGGAAAAGTCACGAGCATGCTCCGCGTCGCCGGGGAGCTGGGGCTCCGCCCCGACGAAGTCGCTGCCTACGGCGACAGCGTGAACGACATCCCGCTGCTCGCCGCGGCGGGCGAAGCCTACGCGGTGTCCCCGGTCGCGGCGCTGCGCGCCGAGGCGGAAAAGCGTCACTGGCACATAATGGAGTGGGCATAGCGCCGCCGGAAAAAATCGGGGCGGCATAAAGGACGATATCATGGGGATAAGATTTTATTCGGATGAAAAACTCTTCGTGCTCGACGCCGCGGATTGCACCTACGCGTTTCTGGTGCATCCGCGCTATGAGCGGCTGGTGCACCTTTACTACGGACCGACGCTCGCGGGCGACGAGGCGCTCAAACTCTTCAACTACGACACGACGTCGCGTTCGCAGAGTACGATCCCGCCGGGCGGGAATCCGCAGGACGGGTCTCTGAGCAATCTGCCGCAGGAGTTTTCGAGCTTCGGGTGCGGCGATTTCCGGGTGCCTTCCGCCCGGGTCCGGACCGCCGACGGCTTCGACGCCGTGGACGCGAAGTATGTGTCGCACCGGATCGTGAAGGGCAAGCCGAAACTTTCCGACCTGCCCGCGTCGTTCGCCGGCGAATCCGAAGTCGAGACGCTGGAAGTGACGCTTCGCGACGACGTGATAAACGTCGAATTCATCCTGTCGTACAGCGTCTTCGAAAAACTCCCCGTGATCGCGCGGAGCGTCCGCGTCGTCAATCGCGGCGAAAAACCGGTCACGCTCGAAAGTCTCGCTTCGCTGACGCTCGACTGGCGTTTCGGCGCCGCGATGGACGTGATGTATTTTTCCGGCGCCTGGGCGCGGGAACGGCGGCTGAACCGCGAACACGTTCAGGTCGGTATCCGCGAACTCGCCGGCAACCGGGGACTTTCCAGCCACCAGATGAATCCCTTCTTCATCCTTTGCGACTCCGACGCCGCCGAGGATCACGGTCGGGCGTGGGGGCAGATGCTCGTATACAGCGGCAACTTTTCCATCGCGGTCGAGCGCGATCAGTACGACATGGTGCATGCGCAGTTCGGGTTGAATTCGGAGCGCTTCAGCTGGAAACTCGAGCCGGGCGAATCGTTTCAGAGTCCGGAGGCGTTGACCGCTTTTTCCGCCTCGGGGTTCGAGGCGCTCAGCCGGACTTTCCACGACTTTCTCCGGCGGCATCTCATCCGGCAGAGTCATGTGCACCGCCACCGCCCGCTCCTCGTCAACAACTGGGAAGCCACCCGCTTCAAGTTCACCGAGGAGAAGATCGTCGACTTCGCCCGCCGCGCCGCCGAGCTGGGGCTGGACATGCTGGTGCTCGACGACGGCTGGTTCGGACATCGCGACGAATCCAATTCCAGTTTGGGCGACTGGGTGGTCTACAAGGATAAGATCCCTTCGGGAATCGCCGATCTGGCGGAAAAGGTCCGTTCGTTCGGCGTCGAGTTCGGCTTGTGGTTCGAGCCCGAGATGGTCTCGCCCGACAGCGATCTTTACCGCGCCCACCCCGACTGGTGTCTGCACATCCCCGGTCGCCCCGCGACGTTGGGGCGCAACCAGCTGGTGCTGGATATGGGGCGCAATGAGGTCGTGGATCACCTCTTCGACCAGATGAGCGCCGTCATCGAAGCGGCGAAGCTCGGATATATCAAGTGGGACGCCAACCGTCAGCTCACCGAGGTCGGTTCGGCGATCCTTCCCGCCGACCGGCAGGGCGAGGCGGCGCACCGCTTCGTGCTCGGCACCTACTCGCTGCTGCAGCGGCTGCTCGGCCGTTTCCCCGACCTCTTCATAGAAGGGTGTGCCGCCGGGGGAGGGCGCTTCGACGCGGGGATGCTCTACTACACGCCGCAGATCTGGACCAGCGACGACACCGACGCCGTAGAGCGGCTGTTCATCCAGTACGGGACGAGTTTCGGCTACCCGCCGAGCGCGATCAGCTGTCACGTTTCCGCCGTGCCGAATCATCACGTCGGGCGGGTGACGCCGCTCAAGACCCGCGGCGACGTGGCGATGTTCGGGGCGTTCGGATACGAACTCGACCCCGCCAGATTCAGCGATGAGGATATTTCCGAAGTGCGGCGGCAGATCGCCGTCGCCCGCGAGGACGAAGAACTGGTGCTGGAGGGCGATCTCATCCGCCTCGGTTCGCCGCTTGAGGACAATCTTTCCGGCTGGCAGCACGTCTCCAGGGACAAGCTGGCGTTCAACGTGACGGCGGTGCGCATAATGAGCAAGCCCAATCCGAGCCACGAGCGGTTGCTTCTGCGCGGATTGAACGCGGACGCCGTGTATCGCGACCTCGACTCGGGCGAGTGTTTTTCGGGGGCTTTCCTGATGAACGTCGGCGTTTATTTCCCGATCGTCAAGGCGGATTTCACGTCGTTCCGCCGCCGTTTCCGCGCGGAACAGCCGGGGGTATGAGTTCGGGGCATCCGCATCATGATACAGGTCATAGAACGGGCGGTCAAGATCATCGAGGAGCTGGCGCTGGACGGCGAGGTCCCGCTGGAAAGCATGGTGCGTCTCCACCATCTCAACAAGGGGACGCTCTGCAATATTTTGCGCACCTTGGTCGATCTGAACTGGGTCGAAAAGTGCGGGCGCGGCAATTACCGGCTGAGCGACCGCTTCCGCGAGCTCTGCAACGCGCCGGAGTGGGACAAGCGCGGCATCGAACTCATGCAGCAGGCGGCGACCGATCTGTCGCGGGAACTGCGTGAGTCCACGGTGATCAGCACGCTGCGCCGCCGCCGTCTCGTGGTGGTGGTGCAGGCGCAGTACCAGCGCGAACTCATGATCAATCAGGTGATATTCTACGCCAAGCTGTCGCTTTACACCAGCGTGTCGGGGCGGATCATCTGCGCCTGTCTGCCCCCCGCCGAGCGCAAGGCGATCTACGCGCAGTGCGCGCCGCCGGACGGCGAGTTCAACGGCGTCAGGGGCTTCGAGGGGTACGAGTCGGAGCTGGCGAAGATCCGCGAGGCGGGGATCGAGATCATGACCAATCACACGCTCGGGATCAAGAGCTTCGCGGTGCCGGTGCTCGATCCGTCGGGGGCGGTCTGCGCGAGCTTCGGTCTGACCATGCCGCTGTCGCGGCTGCCCGAGGACGGCGGGGCGGGGATCGTCGCCGCCCTGCGTCGCGCCAATCACCAGCTGATGCGGAAGCTGGCGGCAGGCGGTTTCACCGCCGGGGATTTTCTGCGTTAGGAGGGATACCAAAGGTAAGGGTATCGCATCGAAGATGTTTATGGTTGTTTCGATTCTGAATATGAAAAGTCATCGTTGTCATAAGCGGTGCTGCCGGGAGTGGATGTCATGACCTGGGCGGCTTTTTTTCTGATCTTTTTTTCGGCGGGGATGCACGCCTCTTGGAACCTCATCGCCAAGAAGTCGCACATGAACCTCGCTTTCTACACCTCGCTCGTCCTCGTCGACATGCTGATGGGGGCGTGGATATGGTTCCGGCTGCCGCTGGCGCTTTCGGCGCTCACGACGCGGTTTTATCTCAACGCGGTCGGGTCGGCGCTGGGCGAGACCTGCTACTGCATCGGACTCATCATGGCGTACCGCAGGATGGATATGTCGGCGGCATATCCGATGATGCGTTCGCTGCCGCTCATCTTCACCGCGCTCGTGACGGCGCTGCTGGGGATCGGCGAAACGCTCTCCGTGCTGGCGCTGATCGGCATGGCGACGGTGTTTGCGGGGTGCATGATAATGCCGCTCAACAAGTTTTCCGACTTCCGACTGTCGAGTTACCTCGATCGCAAGATCTTGTTCGTGCTGATGGCGGCGCTGGGGACCACCACCTATACGATCTTCGACAGCGAGGCGCTGCAGGTGCTGACAAAGTGCGCGCCGACGCTCTCCAAGACCATGATCTCGTGCACTTATTACGAATTCCGCCACGTCGCCGTGTTCATGTCGGTCGGCACCCTCACGCTGGTGCTCCCGTTCGCCCGCGCCGAAGTAGTCGAACTGCGGCGTCACGGCTGGGGCGCCGCGGCGCTGGCGGGGGTGTTCGCGGGGCTGACCTACTTCCTTGTGCTGCTGGCGATGAATTTCGTGACCAACGTCTCGTATGTGCAGGCGTTCCGGCAGCTGGGGCTGGTGATCGGGATGCTGGAGGGCTTCTTCATTTTGAAGGAGCGCTGCACGTTGACCAAGGTGCTCGGCATCGTGCTGATCGTGTCGGGGCTGGTGCTCACGGTGATCGACCCCGAAGTCGTGAACGAGTGGTTCGGGTTTCTGCGCGACAAAGCCGCCATGTGATATAAGGAGGAATCGGAAATTATGGATATCTGCATCACCACCGATTACGCTGGGGGTCAGGGCGCTCCGGAGACCCAGCTGCGGCTGATCGCCGAAGCGGGGTTCACGCATCTGCACTGGTGTCACCACTTCAACACCGACTTCATGTACCGCCCGTGCGAAATGGGGGCGATGCGCAAGCTCGTCCGCGAGCTCGGACTGAAGGTGCTGGACATCCACGGCAGCTACGGTCAGGAAAAGCGCTTCTGGTCGCTCCGCGAGTACGAGCGGCAGGCGGGCGCGGAGCTCTTCAAAAACCGCGCCGAACTCTACTGTGAACTCGAGGCGACGGGGTCGCTCATCATGCACCTGCCGTATCTGCAGGTCGACAGCACTCCCGAATCGGCGGACCGTCAGCGCCGCGAGATGGAACAGGCGCTTCGAACACTGGACGAAGTCCTGCCTTACTTGGACAACCTCGGCGTGCCGCTTGCGCTCGAAAACATGCCGGGCGACACCTGGGAACTGTTGGACTTGGCGCTCGAACGCTACCCCGAGACCGGCATCTGCTACGACTGCGGTCACGGCAACAACGACCGCTTCAAGCACAACGAGGAGATGTACCGCCGCCGCGCGCGGCTCTTCGCGCTGCATTTGAACGACAACGACGGCAGGAGCGACCTGCACCAGAGCCCGTTCATGGGCACGGTCGATTGGAAACGCGTGGCGGAGATCGTCGCCGATTCGCCCTACGATAAGCCGCTGAGCTTCGAGATCACGATGAAGGCGACGCCGTTCCAGCACGGACCGCAGACGCCCGTTCCGTCGCAGTCGGTCGAGGATCAGCTGGCGTTCCTGAAAGACGCGCACGAGCGCTGCGAGCGCTTCGCCAATATGTACGAAACAACCAAGCAACAACGGAGATAGTGTACTATGCCGAAACAACCGATGGAAACCGATGTGCTCATCATCGGCGCCGGAGCGGTGGGCTGCGCCATCGCCCGCGAACTCAGCCGCTATGAATTGAAGGTCATGGTGGTCGACAAGAACGAGGACGTGGGCGGCGACGCCTCCAAGTCCAACAGCGCGATCATCCACACCGGGTACGACGCCAAGCCGGGCACGCTGGAGTCGGAGCTCGTCGTCGCGGCGAACCCGATGTACGACAAGATCGCCGAAGAGCTGGACGTGCCCTTCGCCCGGATCGGCGGGATCCTGCCCGCCTTCAACGAAGAGCAGTTCGAAAAGCTCGCCGGGCTGCGCGAAAAGGCGTTCCTGAACCGCGTTTACGACGTGGACTACCTCACGGCGAAGGAACTCCTCAAGATCGAGCCCAACTTGAACCCCAAGGTCATGGGCGGCTTGTACATCCCGAGAGAGAGCATCATCGACCCGTTCCTGCTGGTCGTCGGCTACGCCGAGAACGCCTGCCAGAACGGCGCGTCGTTCCTGCTCGGGACGCGCGTGACGGGAATTTACACCACCGACGGGCAGGTCACGGGCGTCGCCACCACTGCGGGCGACATAAAAGCGAAATACGTCGTCAACGCCGCCGGACTCTACTGCGACGAGATCGCCGCGATGGTCGGCAAGGCGGATTACAAGGTCAACCCCCGCAAGGGTCAGTTCTTCATCCTCGACCGCAACACCGCGTGCAAGGTCAACCACATCGTGCTGCCGATCCCGACCAAGGTCACCAAGGGCAAGCTGATGTGCCCGACCATCCACGGCAACATGCTGGTCGGACCCACCGCCGAGGATCTCGAGGACAAGCTCGACCACTCGACCACCGCCGAGGGGCTGGAGAGCGTCGCCCGCGACGTCGCCAATCTGATCCCCGGCGTGCGCCTCAACGAGACGATCACGCAGTACTGCGGTCTGCGCCCCAACAAGGTTCCGGAAGGGGTCTGCGTCGACGTCTACGACGACGTGCGCAACTACGTGAACATCTCCGGCGTGCGCTCGACCGGACTGACGGCTTCGGCTTCGCTCGGTCGGCACGTCGTCCGCAAGCTGATGGAGATCGGACTCGCCGCCGAGCGCAAGGAGAGCTACAACCCCGTCCGCAAGGGCATCCGTCTCTTCCGCGACATGGACTACGCCGAAAAGGCTGAGGCGGTCAAGCGCGACCCGCGCTACGGCCGGGTGATCTGCCGCTGCGAGTGCGTCAGCGAGGCGGAGATCGTGCAGGCGATCCATTCGCCCATCCCCGCGCGTTCGATCGACGCCGTGAAGCGCCGTCTGCGCGCCGGCATGGGACGCTGTCAGGGCGGCTTCTGCGCGCCCCGGATCATCGGCATCCTCGCCCGCGAACTGGGCGTGCCGGAGTCCGCGATACTTAAGAACCAGCCCGGCTCCTACATGGTGGTCGGCAAATCCATCGAGTGAGGCGCATGATGAATGAATTGATCTGTGATGTGGCGGTGGTGGGCGCCGGTCCCGCCGGACTCGCGGCGGCGACCGCCGCGAAGAAGCAGGGCGCCAAGCGCGTCGTCGTGATCGAACGCGACGCGACTTTGGGCGGAATTCTGTTGCAGTGCATCCACCCCGGCTTCGGCTTGAACTACTTCAAGGAGGAGTTGACGGGTCCCGAGTACGCTTCGCGCTTCGCCCACGCGGCGAAGGAGGCGGGCGTGGAGTTCCTGACCGACGCGACGGTGCTCGAGGTCGGCGACGGCTTTCTGCGCTGCATCGGCGCCGCCTGCGGCGTCCTGGAGATCAAGGCGGGCGCGGTGGTGCTGGCGATGGGGTGCCGCGAGCGCACCCGCGGCAACATCCGCACGCCGGGAACGCGTCCCGCCGGAGTCTACACCGCCGGAGCGGGGCAGCGGCTCGTGAACCGCCAGAATTTGATGATCGGCAAAAGAATCGTGATCCTCGGATCGGGCGACATCGGCATGATCATGGCGCGGCGGCTCACCTTGCAGGGCGCGAAGGTCGAGGCGGTCGTGGAATTGTTGCCGTACCTCGCCGGGCTGACCCGCAACCGGGTGCAGTGCCTCGACGACTTCGATATTCCGCTCTTGCTCTCGCACACCGTGACCGAGATTCGCGGGCACCAGCGCGTCGAGGCGGTGAAGATCGCCGCGGTCGACGACAAACGGCAGATCGTACCGGGCACGGAGCAGGTGATCGAGTGCGACACGCTTCTGCTCTCGGTCGGGTTGATCCCCGAAAACGAGCTTACGCGTAACGCCGGGATCGCGATCGACCGCGTGACCAACGGCCCCGCGGTGAACCAGTACATGCAGACGAGTTTGCCTTCCGTCTTCGCCTGCGGCAACGTGGTGCACGTCAACGACCTCGTCGACAACGTCTCGCGCGAAAGCGAACAGGCGGGACGGAGCGCCGCGCGCTTCGCCAAAGGCGAATTGCCCAAGGCGCGCGAGATCGGCTGCAAGGCGGCGGCGGGGGTGCGCTACGTCGTGCCCCAGCGCATCGCGCTCTCGGGAGAAGACGAGGAGCTCACGCTCTACTTCCGCGTGCTCGCTCCGGGGGCGGCGTCCAAGCTGGCGGCGACGCAGTCGGGCAAGGAACTTGTGAGCCGCAAGGTTCGCCGGGTCAGCCCCGGCGAGATGGAACACCTCAACTTGAAAAGCTCCGCGCTGACCGACGCCGATCTGGAAGTCGCGCTCACGGCGGAATAGGGGAAGCAGCTATGGAAAAAACGATAATCTGCACGGTCTGCCCGCAGGGATGCCGGATCACGGTCGCGGGGGAGGGGAGCAACATCACTTCGGTCACGGGGTTCACCTGCGCCCGCGGCGAAAGTTACGCGCGGCAGGAGTTCGTCTGCCCGATGCGCATTCTGACGGGTTCGGTGCGCGCCGAGGGCGCGGTCGAGCCGCTGTTGCCGGTGCGTTCGGCGGAGCGCATTCCGCGCGACAAAATCCCGGAGTGCATGAAGATACTGCGCACCGTCACGGTCAAGCCGCCCGTGAAGATCCGCGACGTGGTCGTGAAGGACATCCTCGGCACCGGCGTCGACATCGTCGCCTCCGCCGAGCTCGCGGCGAAGTAAGAAGCGCGTCTTGAAACTACGGTCGTCCGTTTTTCCCGGAGTTTTCCGGGTTGCGGGCGACCGTTTTTTTACATTACGGGCATCCCCGGCGATCCCTTTACGACACGATGTCGAAGATGAGTAGTCTGCCCGCGAAGTCGTTGAGCATCAGCTTGTCCTTGCCGAGCATGGCGGGCGACGAGAGGAGCGGCGATCCGATGTTCAGTTCGCCCAGCACTTTGCCGCTCGCGTGCGCCAAACGGTAGAGTTTGCCGCAGCTGTGGGCGCAGAATATCTCCTTGCCGAGCGGGAGCGGCGCGGCCTCGACGGTGTTCACGCCGCCCGAATTGTACTGCACCGTGGCGAGCTGACTGCGCCCCATGGTTTTTCCCGTGTGCCAGCGCAGCTTGAGCTTGTCAGTGTCGAGCGCCGCCAGCCCGAGCGCGGGGGTGCCTTTCAAAATGAGATCGCTGTTGACGACGGGAACCCCCGCGGTGGCTCCCCGTGCTTTGGGGTCCGCGCTTTTTTTGACCTTGCCGGTTTTCGCGTCCAGCACGCAGCCCGAGCGGCTCTCCACCGTGAGGATATCCCCGTCGGGCAGCAGCGCCGTCGTGGGTTGAAGCATGAAAAACACCCGACCTTCCTGCCGTTCCGACTGCCACATCGTCTTGCCGGTCGCCGCGTCGATGGAGTACACGAAGCCCCAGTTGACGGCGACGATCACCCTCCCTTCGTCGAGCAGGAACGGCGACGAACTCCCGAAGCGGTCGCCGGCGTTTTCGTTCCGCCACTTGACCGTGCCGTCCGCGCGCGAAATGGCGGCGGGCGCCTTGTCGAGCTGCGCGTAGACCGTGTCGCCCGCGATGTGCGGCGCGCGGTACGGGTACGAGGGCGATTTGGGCGCGATGCTCCATTTTTCCTTGCCCGTGGCGGCGTCGAGCAGCGCGACCTTGCCGCCGTCGGCGTCGACAACGACGTCCTGAGCGTCCGCCGCCGCGCTGTTGCGGATGCCGCTTCCGCAGTCATAGCGCCACAAGGACTTCCCCGTGGCGGCGTCGAAGGCGGCAAGCCCGCCGGCAACGCCGTTGTGGTCGTCGATGGTCGAAACGAAGATCCGCGTTCCGTCCGTGACGGGGGCGCCGAGCCGCGTCTCGCACGAAAGCGGGATCATCCGCCGCAGTTTGAGCCGTTTGCCGGCAAGCGGGGTATTTTCCGCCTTGAATTCCGAACCGTCGGCGAAGGTCGCGACGGTGCGGAGCGGCGCGTCGCCCGGCGTTTTGAAACTCCCGCACCAGAGCATCGGGCTCTGCTTGCATAGTTCGATCTTTTCGGTCCCGCGCTCCGCCGCGACCTTCACGACCGGCATCACCGTATCGTAGGCGACGACCGCGACCGGATATTCCCCGTTCGCGTCGGGCTCCGGCGAGACGATGCCGTGCAGCTGCCGCGTCTGGTACAGATAGCGCAACTCGCTTGTGACCTTGCCGTCGGCGGTTACGGTGAACTCGCGGAAACTCGCCGGGGTGTTGCCGTAGCCGCCGCCGCTGGACATCCCGGTCGACCAGACGAGCGCCTTTTTGCCGCACGGAGTCACCGAGCTCCGGTGGCTGTGCCCGTGGACCATACCGCGGAAATCCCAATCCTTTAGATCGACCTCGTAGCGGCTGCCCTTGAGGAATACGCCATCGAAGTCGAGCGGGGCGTAGGTGTGCCCCAAGAGAAAGACCCGCTTGTCGGCGGGGTAGGTGGCGAGCAGATTTTTGAGGAAGCGCGCCGTGTCGTCCGGCTTGTCGAACGGGGGCACGTCGCCCTTGGAGATCGGCAGCGCGACGAACAGCGTGTCCCCCTCCTCGAACGCGTACACGACGGGTCCGAAGTAAGATTCCCAGACGCTTTCGCCGTATTTGCCGCGCATGTCGTGGTTGCCGATGGTGTAGTAGACGGGGCGCCCGGCGATTTTGGTGTTCATCTTGGCGGACTGGAAGGCGATCCCGCTCTGCCAGATTACGTTGTCGGGGTCCAGCTTCATCTTCTTCTTGTTCGGCTTGCCGGAAAGGTCGCCCGTATGCACGATGAACGCCGCGCCCGTGTTGCGCGCGTACGCCATGATCTCGTTCAGATGTCGCTCGTAGCTCATCGTCTCGGTGTCGGAGACGTGGAGAAAGGTGAAGTCCCTGTTGAGTTTGCGCGGCGCGAGCACGAAGTCTCCGCCGCCCTCGGCGACAGGGCGGTAACGCTGGTCGCAGACGCGGTCGCCCGGTACGACCACGCTCACGAAGCGCGTTTTGAGCCCGGGATGCCGGGGGAGTTCGTATTTGCCGTTCGCGTCGGTCAGGACGACTTCGCTGCCGTTGGTGACGCGGATGCCCGGCAGACCTTTGCCGGATTCGCCGGCGGTCACCCGCCCGGAAAGTACCGCTTCGCCGTCGCTCCCGGCGTCGAGTTTCACCGTCGGCGCCAGCGCCGCCACCGTCAGTACGCTTTTCAGAAAATCCCGTCTGTTCATCGTCGTTCCCCCCGCGTTTTTGCCCTGGCTTCAAATATACCGCCGCAAACCGGTTTGTTCAAGACGCGCTCGAAAAATGCCCGCTATCCCGTGGAATACAAAAAATCCCCGGTCGGAAAATTCCGACCGGGGATGCGGTGTCGATTTACGACTGCGTCAGATCTCTTCGCCGACCGCCCAGCGGACGAAGCGCTTGACCTTGAGGTTCGGCTTGATCTTGGCGAGGCAGGTCTTGTCGTCCTTGACCCACGGCTGGTTCATGAGGCAGACATCCGAGAAGAAGCGGCTGATCTTGCCCATGAGGATCTTGTCGAGCATCTGGGCAGGTTTGCCCTGAAGCTTCGGATCGGCGGCGAGCGCGATCTCCTTTTCCTTGGCGATCACGTCGGCGGGGACCTGGTCGCTGCTGGCGTAAGTCGGGTTGAACGCCGCGATGTGCATGCAGATGTCGTTCAGGAACGCGGGATCGCTCTCGCCCTCGACCTCGATCAGCACGCTGACGCGACCGCCCATGTGATGATAACCGGCGAAGACGCTGTTGCCGGAGCTCTGCCACTTCTGGGCGCGGCGGAGCTGGATGTTTTCGCTGATGGTGCCGATGTACTCGTGGAGCGTGGCCTCTTCCTGCTGGTTGACTTCGGCGGCGATGTCGCCGGTCTTGGCGACCTTGATCGCGCCGTCGGCGAGCAGACCGACCAGCTTGGCGAATTTGTCGGTGTTGGCGGCGAAGTCGGTCTCGCAGAGGACTTCAACGATCGCGGCCTCGTTGCCGTTGATCTTGGTCCAGACCTTGCCCTGATTGGTCGAGCGGCCGGATTTCTTCTCCGCCTTGGCGGCTCCGGTCTTGCGGAGGTTTTCGATCGCGAGCGTCATGTCGCCGTTTGCGGCGTCGAGCGCCTTTTTGCAATCCATCATACCGGCTCCGGTCTTCTCGCGGAGCTCCTGCACCATTTTGGCAGTGATCATAATTACACTCTCTTATCGTCTAAAAGTTGATTTTTGCTGGACTTACTCGGCTTTGGGCTCCGCCTTCTTGGCGGCGGGTTTCTTCGCCGCGGGCTTCTTGGCGGCGGGCTTGGCTTCGGTTTCCGCCTTCTCGGCTTTGGGCTCCGCCTTCTTGGCGGCGGGTTTCTTCGCCGCGGGCTTCTTCGCCGCGGGCTTGGCTTCGGCGGTCTCTTCGGCGGCGGCTTCCGCCTTCACTTCAGCCTTGGGAGCCTCGGCTTCGGTCTTCTCGGCTTTGGGCTCCGCCTTCTTGGCGGCGGTTTTCTTCACCGCTGGCTTCTTCTCGAGCTTGGCGGCCTTTTCCGCCTTTTCCTCGTCGTCCGCCTTCTCCTGCGCCAGACGCTTGGCGGCCTCGGCGGCCTCGCGCTCCTCGGCGACCTTCTTGAGGTGGATCTCGTTCGCGATCTTGATCGCTTCGCGGAAGAGTCCGGTGATGATCGAGACCGACTTCACGGCGTCGTCGTTGGCGGCAACGGGGTAGTCGATGGTGCTCGGGTCGCCGTTGGTGTCGACGATGGCGACGATCGGAATGTTGAGCTTGTTGGCTTCACGGACGGCGTTGATCTCGTTGCAGACGTCGATGATGACCAGCGCGGCGGGGAGCTTCTTCATGGCGGCGATGCCGTCGAGGTCGCGGTGGAGCTTCTGCGCGTGACGGGTGAGGCTGGCGACCTCCTTTTTCTTCATGGAGGCGACGGACTCGGAGTTGAGCGTGGCGTCGATCTCCGCCATCTTGGCTATGCTCTTGCGGATGGTGACGTTGTTGGTGAGAGTTCCGCCCAGCCAGCGTTCGGAGACGCAGTACATGTTGGTCTCGGCGGCGAGCTCCTTGACCACGTCGCGGATCTGGCGCTTGGTGCCGACGAAGAGGACGTCGCCGCCGTCGATGACGACCTTCTGCAGGAAGTTGCAGGCGTCGGCGATCTGGCGCATGGTCTTGGTGAGGTCGATGATGGTGATGCCGTTCTTCGCGCCGTAGACGAACTTCTTCATGCGCGGATTCCAGCGCCGGGTCTGGTGACCGAAGTGACAACCCGCTTCGAGCAAATCGTTGATCGTGACTTTTGCCATTTTAGCAACTTCCTTCTCGTTTCGACGCTTTTGGCAGGGATACCTTATTCCCGTGCCGGCAAGCCGTCTTCTGGTTTGGTTTTTTCCGTGCGTCCGCCCATGCGGACACCGGACATTCTTATAACATACCCCGTCAACCGGGTGATTTCAAACGGTTTTAAGTTCTTTTTGCCAGAATTTGAGTTGTTCCGCGACGGGCTCGAAGCCGGTCCCGCCGACGAGACGGCGCTTGCGGACGCTTTCGATCGGGTCGAAGAGGGTCGGAAACTCCGGCGTCGCCTCGGGGATGGTCTGGCGCATCTCGTCGAGCGTGACCTCGTTGAGCGCCTTGCCGTTTTCCCGGCAGTACTTCACGAACGAACCCACCCGGCGGTGGGCGTCGCGGAACGGTACGCCGAGTTCGACGAGCTTTTCCGCGAGGTCGGTCGCCATCAGCGCGGGGTCGGCGGCGGCCGCCGCCATGCGGTCGCGGCGGATCGTCATGGTGCCGATCATCGCCGGGTACACGGAAAGGATCGCCTTGGCGGTGTCCACGGCGTCGAAGATCGCGACCTTGTCCTCCTGCAGGTCGCGGTTGTAGGCGAGCGGGAGCCCCTTGCAGAGCGTCAGCAGCGCGGTGAGGTCGCCGTAGATGCGGGCGGTTTTGCCGCGGGTGAGCTCGCAGACGTCGGGGTTCTTCTTTTGTGGCATCAGACTGGAGCCGGTGCAGAAGGCGTCGTCGAGTTCGACGAACGAGAACTCCTGACTGCACCAGAGGATCATATCCTCGGAAAGCCGCGAGACGTGCATCGCGAAGATCGCCAGCGCCGCGAGGAACTCGAGCGCGAAGTCGCGGTCGGCGACGCCGTCGAGGCTGTTGCGCGTGAGCTTCGAAAATCCCAGTTCGCGGCGGACGAATTCGCGGTCGAGCGGCAGCGTCGACCCAGCGAGCGCTCCCGACCCGAGCGGCATGATGTCGATGCGCTTGCGGCAGTCGGCGAGGCGTTCGGCGTCGCGCTGGAGCATCTCAACGTAGGCGAGCAGATGGTGGGCGAAGAGTATCACCTGCGCGTGCTGCAGATGGGTGAAGCCGGGCATGATCGCGTCGGGCTCCTCCGCCGCCTTGCCGACGAGAGATTTCTGGAATTCGCGGATGCCGGAAATTATGAAATCGCACTCTTCGCGCAGATACAGTCGCAGATCCAGCGCCACCTGATCGTTGCGGCTGCGCCCCGAGTGGACGCGGGCGCCCTCGTTGCCGAGCTTGCCGATGAGCGCGTTTTCGATGTGCATGTGGATGTCTTCGAGGGCGATCGTGTATTCGAACTCGCCCCGTTCGATCTTTTCGCGGATCTCGAGCAGCTCGGCGCGGATCGCGTCGGCGGAGCTTTTGGGGATGATCCCCTGCGCAGCGAGCATCGCCACATGGGCGCGGCTCCCGTCGATGTCGTGTTTGAAAAGCCTCCGGTCGAAAGAGATGGATTCGGTGTACTTCGCCACTTCGTCCCGGGTTTCGGATGTGAATCTGCCGCCCCACAGCGCCATGATGAATTGCCTCCGTTTGAATGTTTTGCCTGTCGGAACATTGTATCCGCGCATAATTTACCGTTCCGGGGGATCGTTTTCAACCTCCGGAGTCGTCCGGAGAGTGGAAAAATCGCGTCCGGCGGTATATATTAATCGCATCATGAGCGAAAACACCGATAAAAAAACTATTTTCAACGGCGAAAGCGCGGTCTGCCCGGAGTGCGGCGAAACGCTGACCCCCGCGGATCTCGAGTCTTTTGCCCGCTGTCCGTATTGCGATCATCAATTCGAACGCGACGCGCGCTTCGACGACTTCATCATTTACCCGCTGGTCAAGGGGTGGATGCGGAACGCGCACCGCCAATTCCCGGGGTGAAGAGCATGTCGAGTGCGCCGCTTCGGGACAACGACTGCCGGACCTTTTCGATGCCGGTGAAAAACCGCTTCGGCGAAAACGCTTTTTCAACCGAACCGCTGAGGTAGCATGTCCGACGAATTGAATGCCTTGCTCGTCTCTCTTATCCGTCCTCAGGTCTCCGACATCTTCGTGACCTCCGGCAAGCGCCCCTGCTTCCGCCGGAACGGTGAAATCGTGACTTCCGGTGAGCTGGCTCCCGTTTCGGCGTCGGCGGTCGACGCGTGGCGCGACAGCGTCCTCGACGACGTTCTGCGCGCGGAATACCTCACCTCCGGCGGGGCGGATGCCGCGGTGAATTTGAACGGCAGACGCTGCCGGGTGAATTTCATGTCCACCCTGAACGGTCCGGCGCTGGTGCTGCGTCCGATCTCGGAGGGCGGCGTGCTGGACTTCGAAAAGCTGGGGCTCCCCGCCAAGGCGCTCGAAAAGCTTTGCGCCAAGACGCGAGGCATCGTCTTCTGCGCCGGAGGCACCGGCAGCGGCAAGACCACCACCATGAACGCGATGATCAACTTCATCAACCGCCATTACAAGCGGCACATCCTGACGCTGGAGGACCCGATCGAGTATCTGCACGAGGATCACCTGTCGCTGGTGAACCAGCGCGAACTGCGCAACGGCGACTTCGGCGCAGCGATGCGCAACGCGGTGCGGGAAAATCCCGATGTGATCGTGCTGGGCGAAATGCGCGACGCCGGCAGCGTCCGGGCGGCGCTGAACGCCGCGCTTACCGGGCATCTGGTGCTCACCACCGTCCACTGCACCGACTGCGTGGCGCTGACCGAGCGGCTGCTCGGTTTCTTCGGCGAGGAGGAGCGGCGGCGGATCGCGGCGGATCTGGCGCTGTCGCTCGAGGCGGTGATCGCCCAGCGGATGCTCCCCGGCGTCTCCGGGGGCATGGTCCCGGCGGTCGAACTCATGCTCGGTACCCCGACGGTGCGCAAACATGTGGAGCAGTGCGCCTTCGACGCGCTGGCGATCGCGCTTGCGGACGGCGGCGGCAACGGCATGATCGCCCTCAACTCGTCGCTGTTCGCGCTGGTGAATTCGGACCAGGTCCGGCGGCAGACGGCGCTGGATGCCTCCGATGATCCCGAGGAGCTGGAACTGCGTTTCAGCGGCATCCGGCGCGGAAGCACGAAGGCGGGCGCGGAAAGTGTGCTTCAGCGCGTATTGGACCTCAATATCAACGACCTTTTCCATTCGGCGGTCAAGATGAAGGCGAGCGACGTGGTGCTGTCGCACAACATGCCGCCGCTGATGCGGATCAACGGCGAGATGCGGGCGGTGGACCTGCCGCCGCTGAGCACGGGCGACATCCGCCGACTGCTCTTCAGCGTGATCGACAAACGGCGGCGCGCGGTCTTCGAGGAACGGCGCGAACTGGATTTTTCGCTCTCGGTCCCGGTCAAGATGGGAGATAAGGAAAAACTCTGCCGGTTCCGGCTCAACACATTTTTCCAGCGCGGCACTCCGGCGCTGGTCGCGCGGGTGCTGGACGATACCATCCCGCCGCCGGATGCGCTGGGCATTCCCTCGGTGATGCTCGACCTCGTCCGTAAGCGGCAGGGGCTGATCCTCGTCACCGGACCGACGGGGAGCGGCAAGTCCACCACGCTGGCGAGTCTGCTGGATTTCGTGAACCATCGGCTGCGCTCGCACATCATCACCATCGAGGACCCGATAGAATTCGTCTACGCCAACGACTGTTCGGTGATCGAGCAGCGCGAAGTCCACGCGGATACGCTGAGCTTCGCCGGGGCGCTGCGGGCGGCGCTGCGTCAGGCGCCCGACATCATCATGGTCGGTGAAATGCGCGACCCCGAGACCATCGCCGCGGCGCTGACCGCCGCCGAAACGGGGCATCTGGTGCTGGGCACCATCCACACCAACAGCGCCGCGCAGACGGTTGACCGGGTCATCGACTCCTTCCCGCAGAACATGCAGAACCAGATCCGTCAGCAATTCGCCGGTTCGCTGCTGGCGGTGGTGTCGCAGCGGCTGCTGCGGCGGGCGGACGGTCAGGGGCGGGTGGCGGCGTTCGAGATCATGGTGGCGACCACGGCGATCCGCGCGTTGATCCGGGATTGTCGCGGACACCAGATCGAGGCGACCATGGAGACGGGTTGGGGCGACGGCATGCAGACGATGCGCCGCGCGCTCGAAGAGCTGGTGAAAAGCGGCGCCGTCACCGAAGAAGAGGCGAACACCCTCACCGACGTCAGGCATCAGACGTCCGGAGCCAGCGGATCCTCGGGCCAGAGGTGCTTGGGGTAGCGGCTCTTCATCTCTTTGCGGACAAGTTTCCACGTTCCGCGCCAGAATCCGGGGAGGTCGCTCGTGAGCTGCACCGGTCGGTTGGCGGGGGACAACAGTTCCAGCTTCAGCGGCAGCTTTGCCGTGCCGACGCAGGGGTGGGTGTCGAGCGTGTAGAGCGCCTGTATCCGCACCGGCAGCGTCGGCACCTCCTGCGAGTAGTCGATCCTGATCTCGTTGCCGCGCGGCGGGCGGAAGACGGGCGGATATTCCCGGTCGAGTTTCTTCAGCGCGTCGTGCCCGAGTTCCGCGCGCATCATCTCCAGCCACGGGAGCTTCTCCAGTTCGGCGATGGTCCGTATCGGGCAGGCGGCGGCGTAGCGGCTCCACAACTTTTTCCACGTTTCGCCGCTCCAGTCGGGGTAGTGCCCGGGGTCGAGTCGGCGGGCGAAGCGCACTCTGGCGAGCAGACGCCGGGCGGCGTCGTCGCCGCGCGTCGGGATATCCACGTCGCGTTCCAGCGCCGCGGCGACCACGGCGGCGGCGACGGCGGCTGGATCGACCGTTCCCGCCGCGCCCTCCGAGAGCAGCAGATCGCCGAGTTTGCGTTCGCTCCGGGCGGCGGCGCGTCCCGTGTCGGGATTGAAGACCACTTTCACCTCGGTGTTTACGGCATCGGCGAAATACATTTCGAGTTCCGTCCGGTCAAGCGGGGCGGCGAGCTGGATCGTCCGCGCGGAACCGCCGGAGCCGCCCAGCCGGGCGACGGCGAGAAATTCGCTGCGTTCGAGGTCGTCTCCCGGTCGCAGCCGCGCGTCAAAGCCCCCCGCGAGGTGGTAGGTCGTCCCCGATGCGCCGCGGCGGCGGGCGATCCACTCGGGGAAGGCGGTCGCGAGAAGTATGCCGGGCGACACGTTCCCCGCCGGTGCGGTGCGGGAACGGCGAAAGAGCGCGCGCAACTCGGCTTTGAGAATGGCGGCGTCGCGGGAGCGGGGAAGTTCCGTCACCTCCGCCGTGCGCGCGGGCGGCGTGCGCTCCTCCAGACGCGCGGCGAGGTCGATCGCCATGTCGAGTACGCCCAGCTCCTCCGCCCGGAGCAGCATCGCGCCGAGGCGCGGATGCACCGGCAGCGCGGCGAGGCGGCGACCTCGGGCGGAAAGTTTGCCGTGCCGATCGACCGCACCGAGGCGGAGCAGGAGCTTCCGCGCTTCGGCGAGCGCGGCGTCCGGCGGCGGATCGAGCCAGCGCAGACGCTCCGGCGTGCTGCCCCACGCGAGGATCTCCAGCAGCGGACGGGTTAGTTCGCAGCGCCGTATCTCCGGGATCGTGAAGGGCGCGCGGGCGGCGTGGTCGAATTTGCTCCACAGCCGCCAGGCGATGCCGGGGGCGGTGCGTCCGGCGCGTCCGGCGCGCTGCTCCGCCGAGGCGCGGGTGATCTTCACGACTTTCAGAAACGACATCCCCGCATCGGGGTCGTACTCCATGCGCCGTTCCAGCCCCGAATCGACCACTTCCGTCACCCCGTCGATGGTGAGACTGCTTTCGGCGACGTTGGTGGCGAGGACGATCTTGCGGCGGTGCGGATCGGGGGCGAGCGCCCGCATCTGTTCCGCAAGCGGCAGATTGCCGTGAAGTTCCAGCAGCGTTTCGCGCTCCGGATCGAGCGCGCCGCGGAGCAGCTCGCGTACGTCCGCGATCTCCCCCGTGCCGGGGAGGAACGCCAGCAGATCGCCCGTCGTTTCGCGCCGCGCCCGCAGCAGCGTTCTGGCGCATCCGGCGGCGACCGGAGCGGCGGGGGAGGGGGCGTCGTCGCTCCAGCGGATGTCGACGTCGTGAAGCCGCCCCGGTATGTGCAGAGCGCGCGCTCCCGGCAGATACGCGGCGAGTCTTTCCGTGTCGGCGGTGGCGGACATGACGACGAGATACAACCTTCCGCCGACGGAGTTTTCGAGGTCGTCGATCAGCGCCAGCGCGAGGTCGAGCTCCCATTGCCGCTCGTGGAATTCGTCGAGGATCACCGCGCCGAAGGATTCGAGCAGCGGGTCGCTTTGGAGCAGATTCAGAAACACCCCCGGCGTGACGGCGAGCAGCCGGGTCGCGGGCGATTCGGCGCGGTCGCCGCGCACCCGGTAGCCGACGACGGCGCCGACCTTTTCGCCCCGCAGCGCGGCGATCCGGGCGGCGGCGGCGCGGGCGGCGACCCGGCGCGGTTCGACGAGCAATATCTTGCCCTCGGTGAGTTCCAGCAGCGCGGGCGGCACACAGCTCGTTTTGCCGGAGCCGGGAGCGGACGAGAGGATCAGACGCCGCGACGATTTGAGCGCGGCGACGATCTCGTCCATGCAGCTGCCGATCGGCAGCCCGGAGAGGATTTCACTTGGCGTGGGGGTGGGCATCGCGATAGACGGTCTTCATCCGCTCGGCGCTGATGTGGGTGTAGATCTGCGTGGTGCTCAAGTTCTTGTGCCCCAACAGCTCCTGAACGCTCCGCAGATCGGCGCCCGCGTCGAGCAGATGCGTGGCGAACGAGTGGCGCAGTTTGTGCGGGGTGAGGTTGGGGGGCAGCCCCGCCTCGGCGAGGTAGAGTTTCAGATTCCGCTGGAACGAGCGCGGCGTCAGCCGTTCGCCGAAGCGGTTGAGAAACAGCGGCGACAGATTGTCCCGCCCGCCGCCCAGATCGCGGCGGAAGGGCAGATAGCGGCGGAGCGCTTCGAGGGCGGGTCCGCCGATCGGGGCGAGGCGCTCCTTTTTGCCCTTGCCGCGGACGAGCAGGATGTGTTTCGCCCAGTCGACGTCGCCGTAGTTGGCGCCCATCGCTTCGCTGATGCGCAGTCCCCCGGAGTAGATGAGTTCGACGATCGCGCCGTCGCGGGCGGCGGCGAATTCGGCGTCCTGCGGACGCGACCGTTCCTCGGCGACCGCGTCGTTCCAGCACTTTCCGACCGCGGCGATCAGCCGTTCCACTTCGGATATGTTCATCACCTCGGGCAGCGGGCGGTCGGCTTTGAGTCCCGTGATGCGGTTGAAGGGATTGGCGGGCACGACCCCTTCGCGGATCAGAAACCGGAAGAAGCTCCGCAGCGCGGAAAGTTTGCGCTGGATCGACCGCTTGCTGTCGCCGTTGTCGTGGAGCATCATTACGAAGGCGCGCGCCTGATCGCGGTCGACGCTCCGCCAGTCGTCGAAATCCGCCGCTTCCCGGACGCGCAGCGCGAACTCGGCGATGTCGGAGCTGTAGGCGTCGACGGTGTGTTCCGACGCGTTGCGTTCGTTGACGAGGTACTCCCGGAACCGTTCGAGGCTGCTTTTGCTCATGACTTCGGGATCTCCACTTTGATGCGCACAAGTTCCATCACGGGTTCGCGCTCCTCGTTGTAGAGCGTGAGTTTGTCGTCGTCGAGGACGTATCCGCGCGTCTCCTCGATCCGCTCGTAGAACTTTTCCTCGTATTTGCGCTCGGCGCCGGGGATGCGCGTCGCGGCGAGGGGACCCAGCCGGATGCGCTTGCCTTTGGCGTAGGCAACGGGACCGAAGAAGCGGTTGCGCCCGGCGTTGCCCACCATGCGCCCGTCGCCGGTGAATTCGATGTACGTTCCCCGCGGGGAACCGACCGGCTTCCAAAAGGTCCCGGCAAGTTCGCCGTCCCGGGGAGGCGGAGTCTTCTCTTTCGAGACGCAGCCCGCCGCCGCGACCGCCAGCGCCGCGGCGACCGCGACCGCCCGGAAACAAAAAAATTTCATCTTCACGCTTGCACCGTACCCAAAAAAGGCTTATAGTATGAAATAATCATGTCCGCTGTTCAATTTATATTCTCCGGGGCGTTTTTGCAAATCCCGGAGGCAAGAGAAAGGATATCTGAGATGAAAAAGTTGTTTGTGATCACGGCGGCCGCGCTGGCGCTCTTCGCGGCGGCGGCGGAGCATGGGGTGGTCAATGCCTCGGTGCTGAACGCCCGCCGCGAGCCGTCGCTGAAGTCGCCGGTGATGTGGAAGATCCCGAGCGGTCATATAGTCACGGTGACCGGAGTCTGTCCCAACAACTGGCTGGAGATCGAAGTCGGTCCCGAAGCCCCGGTGTACGTTTCCGAGGCGTATGTGGTGGGCGGCAAAGCTTCCGCGACGGTCAAACTGCACACCGGCAAAGGCAGCAGCTTCCCGGCTTGGGGCGAACTCAAAAAGGGCGACGCGGTCGAGCTGACCGAGGACCGCGGTTACGGCTGGGTACGGATCGCTCCGCCCAAGCGTCTGCGCGCCTATGTTTACGGGATGTACGTCAAGAAGGCGAACGTGATCTTCGCGACGACTGGGGAGAAGTGCGAACGGCAGGTGACGATCGTCGACGAGCCGTGGAACGTGCCGTCCGCGAAGCCGGAGGCGAAACCCGCGCCCGCTCCGAAGAAGCCGGCACCCGCCCCGGAGGCGAAGCCTGCGCCTGCCAAACCGGAAGCGAAGCCCGCTCCGGCGCCCGCTCCGGCAAAGCCCGAAGCTAAACCCGCCCCCACAAAACCTGAAGCGAAGCCTGCTCCGGCGCCCGCTCCGGCGAAGCCTGCTCCGGCGCCCGCTCCGGCGAAGCCTGAAGCAAAGCCTGCTCCTGCGCCCGCTCCGGCGAAGCCGGAAGCGAAGCCTGCACCTGCTAAACCCGCTCCGGCGCCCGCCCCTGCCAAACCAGAAGCGAAGCCTGCTCCGGCGCCCGCTCCGACGAAGCCTGAAGCGAAGCCCGCGCCCGCCAAAATCGACGCCGAGTTGCTCGCGCTCAAGATCCAGCCGACGGCGAAGGGCAAGCCGGTCAAACTCACCGGAACGGTGCTGTCGGTCGTCAGCAAGACCAAGGCGGCGGAGTTCGCGCTGCTGGACGACGACAATAAGAATCTGGGATTTCTCTACTATCCCGGCAAGGCGGCGGAGCTGAAGAAACTCGTCGAAAGCAAGGCGACCGTCGAGGGCGAGGCGTTCATGCCCCCCACCTGGAAGACTCAGGTGGTGGTGGTTCAGAAGCTGGAAAAGGCGCGTTGAAATTCCGCATCACCTTGATGAAAACGTCGACAAACACCGTTTCCGCCGATACGCGGAAGCGGTGTTTTTGATATCATCGGCAATCAACATAAACCATTAACCGCGAGAAAGAATCTCACATGCTGAACATCGATTGGAAAAACGGAAGCGCCGGCGACGGTAGCGGCGTCGCGTGCAAAAAGATCGTCATCACCGGCGACTGGGACCCCAAATGGGACGCCGTCGACGTGTCGCCTTACGACGAACTCATGGCGAAGGAGCCGGAAAAGTGCTACGGCGGGACGCTGGATATTTTGCGCGGCGCCGATCTGCGCATCGTGAACCTCGAATGCGTGATCAACGGCAAAACTCCCGTGCTCAAGGGCGGACCGCACCTTGCCGCGTACGACCGCCATCTGCCGTGTCTGAGCGCGCCGGGGTTCCAGATCGCCGCGCTGTCGAACAACCACACCTGCGACTTCGGTCCCGAAGGGATCAGAGAAACCATGCGCGCCCTCGACAAACTCGGCATCCGTTATCTGGGCGCCGGATTCGACGACCGCGAAGCGTGGGCGCCCTTCGTCTACGATCTGGACGGCATCAAGGTCGGTCTCGTGAATTTCACCGAGGGGCACGACCTCACTGCCGCGGCTCCGGGCAAGTTCGGCGTCGCCGGATGGGACGTGGAACGCGCCAAGTCGGCGATCCGCGAACTCAAAAAAAGCTGCGACCTCGTGATCGTCATTCCGCACGGCGGCATCGAGTTCGTCGCGTATCCCTCCGAATACTGCATCGACACCTACCGCGAGCTGGCGAAGGAGAAACCCGACGCCATCGTGGCGCATCATCCGCATGTGCCGCAGGGGCTGGAGATATATGACGGCGTGCCGATCTTTTACAGCCTCGGCAACTTCATGTTCTACATGGGCAAGCCGGCATTTTACGGCAGCAAGGAGCTCTACTACCGGTGCCACGGCTATCTGGTCGAGCTGGAAGTCGCGAAGGATGGAGTGCACGGGTTCAAACTCCACCCGTACCGGCTGACGGCGCACGGGGTGGAGCTCCCGGAAGGCGCGGCGCGCGACGAATTTTTCGCCACGCTCAAGCGGCTCTCGGGCGACCTCGTGCCCGATCCCTACGCGGGGTTCCACGCGGTGCTCAAGGAGTATTGGAACCGCGGCTACCCCGAGTGGCACTTCAACCAGATTATGGAGGCGTTCAAAAAGAATCCCCCCTATGCGGCGGCGCTGCTGCGCAACCGCATGACCACGCTCCAGCACACGCAGCTCTATCTGCCGATGTTCGAGCGGGTGGTGAAGGGGACCATCGACGACGCCCCGGACCGGATGCTGGAAATGGCGAAGGAGTACGTCAGTCGCACGATGTGAAGTTCATTCGCCCGGGCGCGCTCAGAACTTCAGCACGGTTCGCGGCGCGCCGAAGGCTTCGATCGTCGCCGTCGCATCGGTGAAGTAGAGCACCTGCGTATTGGGGTCGTCGGCGCTGTACATCCGCTTGAGCCCCGGATAGGCGTCAAGCATCGACTCCTTGGCTTCGCGGCGGTCGTCGTCGACGAGGGTGCCCGACAGCCGGAGCCAACTCTTTTTCTGCGGCTGGTAGGCGCAGATCTCGACCTTGCCGTTGCGGGCGAGCTGCTTCGAGACGTTCTTCTTGCGCCCCGTCTGGATGTAGAGCCGCCCCTCGAAGATGTTCACCGTGCCGAAGGGGCGCACCCGCGGCTGGTCGCCGTCGACCGTGGCGATGAAGTAGACTCCCGCCTCCTTGAGGTAGGCGCAGACCGTCTCCATGTTCTTTTTCGCCTCTTCGGGCGAGGGCGCCGCCTCGTCTTCGGCGGCGGCGGTCAACGTCAGCATGAACGCGATACCCAGACAAAACGCACTAACGAATTTCATCATACCAGCTCCCGATTTGCTTTTTTACAGGACGGCGCGGAAGTCTCCGGTTCCTCCGGAGATCGTGTCCCGCGATCCGCGATGCCGTAAAATAACGCGCCAGCTGTCCTTTTTCAAGTCCGGCACTTTCCGAAGCGGCGCATCCTACGGTCAGGAAAGTTTCAGACCCGCGTGTACCGCCATGCCGATGTATTCGCTTCGCCCGGTGCGTCCGTTGTACCAGAGCTTCCAGCAATTTTCCGCTTCGTCGCGGAGCACCGCCGGCTTGTAGCAGGCATCCGCGTCCCACTCCCCGGGATCGGGGGAAACGATCGGATTGCCCTCCAGCCGTTCCCACCGGGTGACGCCGTCGGGCGAATACGCCGCGCAGATCCCCGCCGTATTGATGTCGAAGTACCCGATGTAAAACATGTGGAACCCACCCGTTTCCGGGTCGGGGACGACTTCGCACCCGCCGACCCGCGCCTGATCGAAGGGGGCTTTGCCGCGCACGAAGACCGGGTTGACGGGAGACTTCCGCCACGTCAGACCATCGCCGCTTTCCGCGTAGCCGAGGGCGTTCGGTTCGTAAGTCTCTCCGGCGGCGTACCACATGCGGAAAAGCTGTCTTTTCGCGTCGAAGAGCACGAAGGGGTTCATGACCGACTCCTTTTCCCACGGGAGCTCGGGGATCATCACCGGAAGATCCGACAGCCGCCGGAAGGTTTTGCCGTCGTCGCGGCTTTCCGCACAGCCGATGCGGCTGAAGCCGCGCGCCTGACCGGTGTACCACATCAAGGTCCGGTCGGGCAGGCGGACCACCGAATTGCGGTTCAGCCGGTCCTCCCAGCCGCTTGCCGGGTCCGGTTCGAGCACGATGCGCGGTTCGCCCCAATGGATGCCGTCGCGGCTTTCGACACAGGCGATCGACGCCTTGGGGCGCCACGAAAAGTACATCCGGTAAATGTCGCCGAGCTTCTGGACGTGCACGTCGAAGCAAGTCCCGATCCCGACGTCGCCGAAGACCGGATTGCCGGAATATTTGACCCATCCGCCCCGCGGACGCGGATAGGTTGCCGCATTGTCAGTCATCGTTTATCGTCTCCGAAGGTTTGCCGCCGTCACGAGCCGCTCCGAAAAAACTCCCGGTGCGGATAAGTCCTACTATAGCACCTTTCACTGGCTTTTCAAGTTCGCGTCCGTCGCGCGCCGCCAGAGGTTTTTTGCGGGGACAAGCTTGACGGAGAACATTTCCGGATGTATTTTGTCTGAAAAGACAATCCGTTTTTCGTTTTGATCATGGACAAAATACGATTATTGATCCTCGCCGTGGCGGTGCTGCTGCTGCCCGCGACCGACGCCGCCGCGGCGCCGCGCCGCCGTTCGCGCGGGATCGGCAAGGAGTTCTCCTTCCCCGCCGCGGGGATCAAGATCCGCGCCCCCGCGGGCGCCGCCAGCCAGCTGCTGCCCTCGCCGACCGTCTACGCCACCAAAAAATCCGACGGGACCGCGTTGTACCGCTCGAGCGACCTCTGGCGGCATCTGCAGACCGTCGCCGTCTGGAACGGGCAGGGGTTTTCCGCCGAGCTCGCGCAGGTGATGTACCCGCCGCTTCCGGGAAAGGAAAAACTCTTTTCGATCGCCGACGCGAAAACGACCTGGCGCGCCTACTCCGCCGTCCCCGATGACGCCGAACTGCTCCGCTGGGCGAAAAGTTTCTTCAATACCGACGCCGGTCGGATGACCGAAATCGGCGGGCAGGGCGATTTCAAGTGGAAGCGTCTGGAAAACCGCGACGGCCGATCCGCACTGTTTTTCGGCAGCGGCGGAGATGCGAGAAATCTGCAGATGTTCGTGTTCTGCATCCGCTGGCAGGGCGGCGACGGCGGCGAAAAGGAGTGGCGGCGCCTCGCCGAACGGTGCGCCGTTTCCGCCAAAAAACTGGAAGTGCGGAACTCCGGGACCGGGACGGCGCGTTCCGGCACCTACGCCGAACGGCTCGAGCAGGCGCAGAAGAGCATCTCCGGACTGCGCAACTGGTACATCCGCGAGACGACCAACTACATCTTCGTCACCAACCAGCGCAGCCGCGGCGACATGCGGCGGCTGCAGACCGATCTGGAACTGGCGCGGGAGATCTTTCAAAGCTACTTCCCGTTCCCCGGCGGTCGCAGCGGCGTCGGCGTGGTCAAGCTCTTTGCCGAACGCGGCGAGTATCTGCATTACGTCGGCGACAATCTCAAGTGGACCGCCGGGGTGTGGATGCCGGCGGTGCGCGAACTCGTCGTGTCGCCGCTCGGCGTGAAGGCGGACGACAAGATCGTCGCGCAGTACATGCGCAACGTGGCGCTGCACGAGGGGTTCCACCAGTACATCTTCTACGCCTGCAACGAGGTCAATCCGGCGCTGTGGATCAACGAGGGCTGCGCCCAGTTCTTCGAAACTTCGCTGCCCCGGCAGGGCGAAGTCGGCGTGCTGGACAAGCCGACCGAGGCAAAACTCGTCCGTGCCGCCGCGTCCGGCAACGACCTCGCGCGTTTCGTTTCGCTAGACCACAAAGGCTTTTACGCCGATGACGAGCGGGAACACAACTACGCGCTCGCCCACGCGCTCTGCTACTATCTGCTGCGCGGGGCTCCGGCGCTGGGCGAGGAAAAGTTTTCCGCCATCCCCGGTCGCTACATGAGCGAACTGCGCCGCACCCGCGACCTCGACAAAGCGCGCGAACACGCTTTCGAGGGCATCGACTTCGCGCTTCTGGAACAAAAGCACAAGGAGTTCTGGCGCTCCAAGAAACTGATCATGCGCGCCAAGCATTACCGCCGTCCGATCGGCAGATGATCAATGCCAGGGATGAAGACATCATGAAGACGGTCCAAGCGGTCGCGGGACATTTCCGCGGCACCGACTCCGCCGCGTCCGCGGCTTACGGAAGCGAAAACGTATTTTCGCTTCGCAGTTTTTTGCTGATCCTTCTGGCGTGGATGATCCTCTGGACCGTGTGGCCGTCGCTGTGCATCGGCAACGTCTCCATCGACGTGGCGGAGAACGTCGCGTGGGGTGCGAACTTCCAGTTCGGCTACGACAAGAATCCCTATTTCGGGGCGTGGCTCTCGTGGGCGGTCTTCCGGCTGTGCCCTTCCGAGTACGTTTTTTACCTGATGAGCCAGCTGGCGGTGGGGCTGGGGCTGCTGGCGGCGTATTTGCTGACCTTCGACGTGAGCGGCAGCCGCTTCGCCGCCTTCGCCGCCGGGGTGTCGGCGCTGCTGATCACCTTTTTTTCGCACTCCGCGTGCGAGTTCAACGACGACGTGCTGTCCATCGCGCTCTGGGGCTGGAGCGCGCTCTGTCTTTACCGGGGCGTCAAACGCGATTCTCTGAAGTACTGGCTCGCCGCGGGGGCGGTTTCCGGGCTGGCGCTCATGACCAAGTACCTCGCCGGAGCGCTGCTGCTGCCGCTGGGGTTGCTGCTGCTCGCAACCTCCGAGGGACGGAAGTGCTGGAAACGACCGGGCGTGTATCTTGCCGGAGCGGTGCTGTTGCTGTTGGTGCTGCCGAACGTGATCTGGCTGTGCCGGCACGACTTCATCGCCGTATCCTACGCGTTCGAGCGGGCGGATCTGGAAAGAAGCTGCGGTTTCGGCGAACGCGTCGTCATGGTGCTGGAGACGCTGCGGGATTTTCTCTCCCGGCTGATCCTGCCCGCGGCGGCGCTGCTGCTCTTCCCGCGCGGTCCGAAGACGCCGACGGACGCGTTCGGGCGGAAGCTGATGGCGAGCGTCGCGCTGGGACCGCTCGCGTTCTCGCTTTTGTTCACGCTCGCGACCGGCGGCGACGTATTGACTTCCTGGCTCACTCCGTACTTCGTGTTTTCGACTCCGCTCCTGGTGCTGTGGTACCGTCCGCGCCCGGAGCCGCGCGCGCTCCGGCGGTTTGCGGTGTTCACGGTCGTGGCGGCGGTCGGATTCGTGGCGGTGTTCGGCTACGAGTATCTGCACAAGCGCCCGTATCTCAAGCGGGGCGTCGCCTACAACGTCTGGCCGGGCAGGGCGGTCGCGGACCGGTTGACCCGGCTGTGGCGCGAGCGCTACGGCACGCGGCTTCCCTACGTCGTCGGGGATCGCTGTGCAAGCTGCAACGTGACCTTCTACTCGCCGGACCGTCCGACTGCGTTCTTCGACCACCGGAGCGACCTGAGCCCGTGGATCGACCCCGCCGACGTGCGGCGGCGCGGCGCGGCGGTAGTGTGGACGGGCAAAACTCCGCCGTACCTGGACCTCTATGCCGGAAAAGTGGTGCCGCTCCCCGACATGAAACCCGAGCGCGCCGGGGTCGGCTGGTATCGCCGGCTGGCGGGACCGCTGCGCACGGTGACGATCCATGCGGCGTTTCTGCCGCCGACGACGGACGGGAAGCAGTAGGACAAAACGGAGGTAAACGGAAAAGTACGGATAGATACGGAGAATGCGCCGCCGGAGACCCGAAAAAATCCCGAAAAAAACTGCTTCGGCGCTTGACATGCCGGGTGCGGTGATGTATATATTTGAAAAGTTCTGAAAATTGCATGATGCGCCCTGAACGGGCGCATATAACTCCGGAACAGGAATACGGAAAAATGAGAGTTCTTCTGATCAACGGCAGTCCCCGCGAGCACGGCAACACTTCGATCGCGCTGGCGGAGGTCGCCAAAACTTTGGAAGCCGAAGGCATGGAGACGGAGACCTTCTGGATCGGCAACCAACCCGTGCGCGGCTGCGCCGCCTGTTACGCCTGCATCAACCAAAAACTCGGCAAGTGCGTATTCGACGACGACGTGTGCAACCGGCTCTCCGCCCGTTTCGCCGCCGCGGACGCGTTTGTCGTCGGTTCTCCGACCTATTACGGGCAGCCCGCCGGGGCGCTGCTGGCGGTGCTGCAACGAGCGTTTTTCTCGGCGGGCGCAGCGGTCAAGGGCAAAGTCGCGGCGTCGGTGACGGTCTGCCGGCGCGGCGGATCCACCGCGGCGTTTCAGTCTCTTAACATGCCCTTCGAGATGCTGAGTACGCTTCTCGTCGGGTCGCAGTACTGGAACGTCGTCTTCGGGCGGACGCCGGGTGAGAGTGCACAGGATGCCGAGGGGATGCAGACCATGCGCACCCTCGGGCGGAATATGGCGTGGGCGCTGAAAAACCTCCACCGCGACGGCGCGGAAGCGCGTCCGCCGCAGGAGGATTGGCAGCCGATGCACTTCATCCGCTGAATCATCCCGATAAGTTGAGGAGTTTCGATATGAAAAAGGTTCTGATCATTTCTTCTTCGCCCCGCAAGGGCGGCAATTCCGATCTGCTCTGCGACGAGTTCGCGCGCGGGGCGAAAGAAGCCGGACACGAGGTGGAAAAGATCCGCCTCGCCGAGAAGAAGATCGGTTTCTGCACCGGCTGTTACGCCTGCCGGACGTTCAACAAGTGCTTCCAGAAGGACGATGCCGACGCGCTGGTCGAAAAGATGCTCGCCGCCGATGTGATCGTGCTGGCGACGCCCGTTTATTTCTACTCGATGAGCGCCCAGCTCAAGGCGCTGATCGACCGGAGCGTTTCCCGCTGGAACGACTTCGAGCGCTTCAAGGGGACGGAGTTCTGGCACATCATCACCGCCGCCGACACCAACCGCGAGATGATGGCGGCGACGCTGGAAGGTCTGCGCGGTTTCATGCGCGACTGCATGGAGGGGACCGTCGAGCGCGGCGTCATCTACGGTACGGGCGCGTACGAAAAGGGCGAAATCCGCAACCTGCCCGCCTTTCAGGAGGCGTACGAGGCGGGAAAGTCCTGCTGAAGAATCCGGCTCGAACGGCGCGGCAGGCGGGGGCGTTTCACGTTCCCGCGGGCGGAACGCGCCGCCTTGTGCGATTCAAAGTTCGACGACTTTGCCGTCGTAGGCGACCTCGATGCCGTGCGGCGTGAAGAAGGCTTCGAGCTCGGATTGCAGCGAGTTGCCGTTGTGGCTGAAGTGGTTGACGATTGCCCGCCCGCCCGGTTTGAGCATGCCGCGTTTCACGAGCTCGTCGCGGAAGCGCACGCCCGTGTTGGCGCCCATGTGACCGCGTTCGAGGTCGGGGTAGACGAGCGCGCAGGTGCCGTCGAAGATCACCGCGTCCGCCGTGCGCCCCGCCATGACCTCCCACGCCTCCTCGCTCCAGAAGCCGGTGTCGTGGGCGATCAGGAGCGACTTGCCGCCGCGCGTCAAGAGATAGTTGCGCGAATCTTTGGCACCGTGCGCGGCGGGAATGGAGAAAATTTCGAGGTCATCCGCCATGACGGGCTCTCCCACGGGAACCGCCTGAAAGACCGTCCCGGGCAGTGACTCCATTTTGAACGCCGGATTGATCGCCAGCATGACGCCGAGGAAGTACGGCTCGATCTCGGGCGAACCGTAGATGACGAGCGGCTTCGGATCTTTCGCGAAGCCCCGCCGCCGCCAGCTGACCTCGGTCGGTTGAATGTGGTCGTCGTGCTGGTGGGTGAAGATTATCCGCTTGAGCCTGGTCCAGTCGACGCCGAACTCGACCGACTGCCAGAAGATGTCCGGTCCGAAGTCGATCAAAGTGTCGTCGTCGAGGTAGTATCCCGTCCGCCGCCGGATGTCCCGACCGCCGTTGCGCCGCGCCTGACGGCAGCATTCGCAGTCGCACCACAGCGACGGCACCGCCTCGGCGGCGGCGGAGCCCATGATGGTTATTTTCATCGCTTCACCCCTTGGGGTTGTTTCACCCCGATAGTTCATCTTTCCCATCGTCGCACCGGACGAAAAATCCAAAGCGGCGGCAACGAGCGCGCACCGTCTCGGATAATATACCGGGCGGCAGGATCAAGTGCAAGCCCGAATTCGCTTTTTCACTTGCCGCCGGGAACCTGCGGCGCCGGTCGTTTTATCGACGTCCGCCGCGCCGGTTTCCCGGTCGCCCCGCGCGGTCGTTTTCACGACCGGCGCGGGGTTCCCGGTCCTCGCGGATGACTCGGAAACCCACGTTTGCGTATCCTTGCTTCGGCTCCCGCCCCGTGTCGCGAGCTTCGGTGCGGCACTCGGTGCGGCGGCTGTCCCACGCGCCGCCCTTGACCGCGCGCAGACCGTCGACTTCAGTCGCGGTCCACTCCCAGACGTTGCCCCACATGTCCACCGCGCCGCAGGCGGAGATGGTCTTCGCGTAGGCGTCGACCGGCGTCGTCCCGTCGTTTTCGCCGCAGTTGAAGTCGGCGTCCTTGGGCATGTGCCCTGCCGCCGCCTCCCATTCCGCTTCGGTGGGCAGCCGGTAGACCGCCCGTCCGCCGTCCCGGTCGGTGAGATATTTGCAGTACGCGACGGCGTCGTCATAGCTGACGTTCACGACGGGGTGCTTCGCCTTCGCCTCGGGCACTTCTCCGTTGCGCCAGTTACGCGGAGCCGGATGTCCCGTCGCGGCAATGAACTTGGCGTACTCCTCGTTGGTCACGGGCGCATAACCGATCGCCACATTTTCTCCCGCGCCGAGCACCGTCTGGTAGCCGTCGCGGCTGCGGTTCCTCAACCCGGGGCGAAAGCGCGCGTCGGTGAATCGGCGCATGGTGTTTTCGATGCGCTGTTCGCGGTCGCGGAGCATTTCGTCGACGATGTTCTGCATCTCCTCGACCTTGGACTTGTCCCGGGCGGTGCGTTTCAGATCGTCGAGCTTCGCCTTCTTGCGCGCCACGACGGCGTCGTAGTTGCGTTCGACCTGCTTGCGCAGCGAGGCGCGGTTTTCATCGCTCGGGTCGCGGCGGTAGGCGGCGATCGCCTGCTTCGTCTCGTCGTTGAGCTGGGGACGCTCCTTTTCGATGGTGGTGCTGTAACGGTGCAGCTTGGCTTCCGGATTGGCTTGGCGCGGCGCGGCTTCGGCGACCAGTCCGGCGGCGGCGACGGTCCCGGCAACGGCTATGGTGAAAAACTTGTTCATGATCCGACCTCCTGTTTTTGTCTTCGGTTTTACGGGATTCATTCCCATCCGACCTCAAGAATGCGGAAAATCCGACAAATCTACAGCCGGGAGTGCGATTTTACGTTTTTTTTCAGCGTTTCGGGAAATGCGAATCCGCGCACGGAAAGCCGCTTTACTTCGCTTCGTCCAGCTGCTTGCGGAAATCGTCGCGTTTGGCGCCGCGGTAATCTTCGAGCTCGCGTTCGATCTTGCCGACGAGAGCGTCGACGTCATCGACGGAACCGCGGCGGCGCAGCAGCCGCAGCTGACGCAGCTGCAGACGGATCAGCTCCTCCTTGACCGGGTCGGAGATCTCCGGGTTGTAGAAGAGGACCTCCAGAATGCTGAGCAATCTTTCGTTTTCCTTGCGGAGCTTCTTCTCTTCGCCGCGTTGGCGCAGCAGGTCGATGTAATTGAAGTGGAGCCGGACCGTGGCGGTGACGATCTGCGGATCGTTGGGCCAGCGCCCGAGCATACGGGTGGAAAGGAGGATCGCCTCGTCCGCGCCGTCCGCGGAGTTCGAAGCGCCGCGGCGCAGTCGAAATTTCCGCTGCATGAGTTCGATCAGCGCCAGACCGTACTCCGGCTGGTCGGGATGTTCGTCGGCGAGTTTGGCGAGGAGCTTGACGGCGTTGGGCTCCACTCCGGGGATGCGGAGCGAGTGATACAGCCGCGGGGAGCCGCCGAGCAGAACGGCGTACAAAAAGCGGTATTCGGGATTTTTAGGCTGATTCTTGAGCAGGTGTTCCAGAATCCGGAACGCGCGGCTCCGCTCATCACTTTCGGGCGCGCCGGAGAGCGCGAGCAGCGCCCGGACCGCCTCGAAACGCTCCGCGTCGACGGGGGAATCCCCGAACTTCGCGACGACCTCGCGGGAAAGCCGGTCCGCTTCCGCCTTTTTACCCTGTTTTTTCAAGACCGCCGCCAGCCGGTTGGCGGACCAAGCGTCGGAGCGGTACTTCAGCATGTTGCGGAACGCCTCTTCCGCCATGGCGTAGTTCCCGCTGCGCTGCGCGCACTCGCCGATGACGCCGTAGGCTTCGCCGATCCGGGATGCCGGGATGTTCCGCTGGCGGACGATGGTCTGATAATAAGGCAGCAGCGCGGAAAGGAGTTCGATGTTTTTCTTCGAGGCGGTCTGCTCCGAGATCCTGCGGAAGATCTTCGAGATCGCCGAATCCGCCACCTGGGCGTTCCGTTCCGCGAGCCGCAGGGCGGCTCTGGTCTGGAGGTAGCCGACGATCAATGAAATCACGAACGCCGCCGCGCAGCCGACCGCGGCGAAGGTCATCGCCGCCACCGCCGGTTTCCGGCGGCACCACAGCTTGAAGCGGTGCCACGGCGAGGAGGCGAATGCCCGGACGGGTTCACGGTTCAGGAAACGCTGCAGATCCTCCGCCGCGTCGTCCATGCCGGCGTAGCGGTTGCGGGGGTCGAAACTGAGGCATTTGTCGATGATCGCCGCGAATTCCGGTTCGTCGCAGGATAAGGGATCGACCGGGGCGGAGCAGATCCGTTTGGTCAGATCCTCCTGCGACTCGGAGTGGAGCAGCGGCTTGCCCGTCGCCAGTTCGTAAAAGGTCGCCCCGAACGAATACTGATCGGTGGCAAAGGTGTTGACTCCGTTCGCCAGACGTTCGGGCGCCATGTAGCGCAGCGTTCCGCTCCGGCTGCCGCGCGCCTCGACCACCGGTTCTTTCCCGTTAAGGATGAAGGCGATGCCGAAGTCGCTGATATGGACGTTCCCCTCCGCGTCCAGCAGCATGTTGGCGGGTTTTACGTCCCGATGCAGTACCCCGCAGCGGTGGGCGTAGGCAAGCGCCTGCGCCGCCTGCAGCGCGATCCGGGCAAGTTCCCGCAGATCGGCGAAACGGCAGCGGTCCAGCCCTTTGCCGTCGACGAGTTCCATCGCGTAGTAACAGCGCTCCTCGCTGCATCCCGCACTGTAGATTTTGACGATGTTCGGGTGGTGAAGCATCGCGATGACCCGGGCTTCGTTTTCGAACTGCGTCCGCTGTTCGGGACTGGTCAAAAGCGAGGAGTTCAGCAATTTGACCGCCACGCGCCGGTTCAACGAGAGCTGTACGGCTTCGAAGACCACGCCCATGCCGCCGCTGCCCAGTTTGCGCACCAGACGGTAGTCGGAATCGGGCAGATTGGTCCGTGCGGCGCCGGGACCTTCCGGGGCGATCTTCATCGTCCGGTCCGGATTGAAACGGTCCATGTCCCGCATCAGTTCCAGCAGATCGCGGAGTTCCCCGGCGTGTTCGGGATACTCCGCGATAAATTCTTCCTCCGTCAGCTCCTCGCCCGCCTCCCGGCGCTCCAGAAACCGGGCGGCGAGCTCTTCCGGGGTAAGGTTTTCGCTCATGACCGGAACTCCGTATATTCGGCGAGTTTCTGCCGGAGGTGCTGCAGCGCGCGCACATACCGGATGCTGGCGGCTTTCGGCTCGATTTCGAGCAGCCGGGCGCACTCCGCGTTGCCGAGACCGTCGAAGTGCCGCATCTCCAGAATGGTCCGGTCGTTTTCCGAAAGTTCGTCGAGGGCATTTTTGAGCAGCGCGTACCGATCCATCCGGGCGACTCTGGTCACGGGACCGGTCATGGTATCGGCGAACTGGTTCCAGTTCGCCTGCGCCTGCGTGGCGGTGTCGTCGCCGTCGACGACCTCCAGATTCTTGTAGGCGTCGCGTTTCGCGGCTTGCAGATGTTTCCGTTCCGCGGCGGTGATCGTCTGAAACAGGATCGTCCGCAACTTGAAATACACGGGGATCTCCGGGCGGTTCTCGAAAAAATCTATTTTTGAGCACGCGGCGCTCAAAGTATCCTGCACGATGTCTTCAGGGGTAACGCGCCGGGACAATACGGGATTGAGGTTCCGCACCGCCAGTGACAAAAGCTGCCCGCGGTATTCGAGAAACCGGTTCGCCCAATCGTTCCGCCGTTCCGTTGCCGATGTGTCCATGGTCCCTTTCCTGCGCGTGCGTCGTTAGAATAAATATAACCCCGGACGGGCGAATGTTCAACAAAAATCGCCCCGGATGCATTTATCCGGGGCGCAGTTCATGCCGGGATCATTTCTTTTTGCCGTTCTTGAGTCCTTTCTTGAGTCCTTTCTTGAGCCCATCCTTGAGTCCGTTCTTCATCCCCTGGGTCAAGCCGTTCTTGGCGCCGTTGGCGAGCCCGTTTTTGGCGCCGTTGGCGAGCCCGTTTTTGGCGCCGTTGGCGAGTCCGTTCTTGGCGCCGTTGGTCATGCCGTTTTTCAAACCGTCCTTCAAGACGGTCGTTTCGGTTTCTCCCCCGGTTCCGTTTTCCGCGGCGTTCACGGTTCCGATCCCGGCGAAGATGATCGCGGCGGCGGCGAGTGTAAGAAGCTTTTTCATGCTGTCCCCCTTGAGTTTTTTCTTCGGAGCTTTCGTGCTCCACCCGTAAGAATGCGGGGATCGTGAAAAATCTACACCATTTTGGGGAAATTCCGCCACCGCGAGGGGAAAACGGCGATCCGATTTTTTATCCGACGCGAGTTATGCGTGGTTTCTTCGGGAGCTTTCCGCCATCGGGCTCGTTACTTTTCCGAATTCCGCGCGCAGGGTCAGGATTTCAAAGGGTTTCAGATTCAGCGCGAGGGCGTTTCGCTTCAGCGGCAACACGGGGCCGTGCCCCCATTCCAGAAGGTCGGTTTCGGAAACCCGGTCCGGCTTGGCGGCGAAGTGAAGCGTGCCCGCGGAGTGGCGTCCGCGGATCTCCACCAGCCGCAGAATCAGCGAGTCGTCTTTTTCCGCCCGCTTGAGCACTTCCAGCCGGATGCCGTCGGATTCCACGCGGCAGGGCGCCTTGAATTTCCCCGCCTGAAGCCCATCGGCGAACAGCGCCGGGCGGTTCAGATTTGCGGCTTCGTCCATGACGCAACTGTCGGGCAGCGCGCCCGCGTGGGGGAGCAGACTGTAGGTGAAGATATGGCTGCCCCGGTCGGCGAAACGGTCGGGATGCACGGGCGAGCGCAGCAGCGCCAGATCCAGCGTGGAGCCCTTGACGCAGTAGCCGTATTTGCAGTCGTTGAGCAGTGCGACGCCGCAATCCCGGTCGGAAAGATCGGCGTACCGCTGCCCGCAGGTCTCGAATTTCGCCTGATCCCAGGTGGTGTTGTTGTGGGTGTTCCGCGCCACGTAGCCGTACTGGATGTCGAAGTTGGCGACTTCCGCGCGGATCGCGGTCGGGAACGCCACGCGCAGCAGCGTCCGGTGCTCGTGCCACTGCGCCCAGGTGGTGAAATCCAGCCGCTTGGTATCGTTCCTCAGCACGACGAGCTGACGGAACTCCGATTTATCCGTGCGGTACGCGAACTCGACGGTGTCGGCGGCGGGTCCGCGCAGCACGGTCCCGGCGGAGACGCAGTTCAGGACGCCTTTTTTGTCGCGCGGATAGTAGATGTCCACATCCCAGGCTTCGTAGTTGACCGGGCGGTCGTTGTACAACGAAAGCACGTTGCCCGCGCCGGAGAGGAATTCCCGATTCAGCTCCTTGTCGAAGGCGCGGAGCAGGTGCCCGTTCAAGTCGAATTCGTAACGGATCAGCGGATTTTCCAGCACCCGGAGCCCGGTATCTTTGGTGGCGTCCGCTTTCCGCCGGCCCTTGCGGAGCGTGACGCAGCCGCCCGCGGGGACCGAGACGCTGACCCGGAGCTTGCCGTCGATCGGCTGGGCGGGGAGTTCGTTGCCGGCTTCGTCCAGCACGGCGCGATCTTTCCATTCGTCGGGGAGCTCGGCAAGCCCGCGCCAGTCGTTGGAGAGGGTGTTGACCAGCACGGCGGAGTTGGCTTTGGGGCGGAAGAGCTGCGAAACGGCATTTCGTATCTCCTCCTGCGCCAGCTGGAGGATCAGGACGTGCTCCTTTTCCGTCCGTTCGTAGACCTGCCGGATGGACGAGCCGGGGATGATGTCGTGGAATTGGTTCAACAGCAGCGTCTTCCAAGCGGCGTCGAGCTGTTTGCGCGGCCACTTTTCCGGCGGCAGTGCGGCGGCGAGGAACTCCAGCGCGGTCAACGTCTGTTCGCACTTGCGGTTGCCGCGTTTGGTGCGGCTCTGGGTCGTGAGCGTTCCCCGGTGCAGTTCCAGATAGAGTTCGCCGTGCCACTCGGGCAGCTGTGAACGGTACTCTTCCAGCTCGCGGAAAAAGTCGACGGCGAAGCGCCACTGCGACTTCGGGCAGCCGCGCAAGTCAGAGAGGATGCGGCAGCGCTCCACATAGTTTTCGGAGGGCCCGCCCCCGCCGTCGCCGATCCCGACGAGGCTCATGAATCCGGGCAGAAACGCCGCCTCCTCGAAGCGGTCGGCGGCTTTGATCCGGCCGGGCGCCGAAGGTCCGGCGTTGTAGGTATCCTCCGGCGGAAAGTGGGTGACGACGCTGCTGCCGTCCACGCCGTACCAGTTGAAGGTGTGGTACGGGAAGCGGTTGATCTGGCTCCAGGAGATCTTTTGGGTTAGGAAGTAGTCGCACTGCGCCTTGCGGATGATCTGCGGCATCGCGGCGGAGTAGCCGAAGACGTCGGGGATCCAGACCGTGCGGACGTCGACGCCGAACTCGTCCATGAAGAAGTTCTTGCCGTGCAGGAATTGGCGCACCATCGACTCGCCGGAAATGAGATTGCAGTCGGCTTCGACGAACATGCCGCCCTGAAGTTCCCACCGCCCCTCCTTCACGCGCTTGCGGATCTTGGCAAACAGCTTCGGGTAATGCTTTTTGACCTGCATATAGAGATACGGCTGCGAGGCGCCGAACTTGAAATCTTTGTACTGCTCCATCAGCGACAGCTGGCTTGCGAAGGTCCGGGCGGCCTTGCGGGTGCTTTCGCGCACCGGCCAGAGCCAGCCCACGTCGATGTGGGCGTGCCCGATCGTATTGGCGATCAGCGCGCCGTCCTCGGCTTTGAGCTGGAACACGGAGTCCTTGAGCAGCCGCCGCGCCGCGGCGGCGTTTGCCGGGTCGAAGGCGTAGACGTCCATCGCCCTGTTGAGCCGGGCGAGCAGCTGACGACCGCGGTAATCGTCGTGACCGTAACAATCCAGCATCTTGGTGAGCGTTTCCATTTCCAGCAGGAAGAGCCAGACCTGCCGATCGAACACGCACAGTTTGAGATTCTGGATCACGGGGTAGAAATACCCCAGCGGCGCCTCGGGATTCCGGGATTCGGGATCGGGCAGATGCGCGCCGAAGAGACTGTTGGCGGCGGCTTCGCACCAGAATTCGACGCGGGTGCCCGGCTTCAGCTTCCCGAGAACGTAGGTGTCCTTGAAAAATTTCGTGTCGAAGACGCTGTAACCGGTCAGACCGTAAATCGGCACTCCGTTCGGGTCGAAGAGCAGCAGCTCGCCGCCGGTGTTCAAACGCAGACAGAGCTCCCTGCCGGCGAAGGACTCGGGCACGGTAGCCGTCACATGGAACCAGGCGCTCTCCCAGGTGCGCCCCCAGACTTCGCCCTCGTAGACGGGGTGATAATGGAGCTTCATCCGGTCCTTGAACGGCACGGGGTCCTTGCTGACGGCGCACTCCGCGCAAAGCTCGACGGATTCAGGGTAGATATCCGCAAAATTGTTTTCGGAGAGTTTTTCGACTCGGGTTTTCAGGATGCCGAAAAGATTTTTATCCACTTTCGATGGTTCCTTTTTCAGTGTGAATTTTGCAGCGCGAAATCGGGAAAAAACAAACCGGGTTGCCGCGGATAATATAACGTGCGACGGGATAAAGTGCAACCGCGAGCCGTTGAAATCCGTGGGAGGTGGGGCGCGCCGGTTGCCCTCCGGTCGCCGGGCGGGCGAAAATCCCGCCCGCCGAAGTTGAATAATCCCGTTTTGCGGGGTATGTTATGAAACGCGTCGGGGCATAGCGCAGTGGCTAGCGCGTCTGCTTTGGGAGCAGAAAGTCGCGGGTTCGACCCCCGCTGCCCCGACCATTTTAACCCCAAAACCCCTCCCCATGATACTCCGTGATATGCCGTGATTTGCCCCCGTTTGAAACATGAATTACGGAAAAATTACGGAAAATTTACGGAAAGCGCGTCGCGGATTTTCAATAGGCACGACTTGAGGCTGCGCAAAGCGTTGGAGGACGGGGAGGCAGAAGGCGGAATGATCGTGTTACGAATTCTCCCCTGTTTTTCCGGGGTGCCCTTATATGATAATATAAGGGCAAAGGTCGATTTTCGCCAGCGAAAAAAACGTCCCGTTCTCGTAAAATGACCATAATTGCCCGAAAACGGCGTTTTGACGCGAGTTGCACATCAGCAGGGGTCCTTTCTCCTGCGCCAACTTTCCCCTCCTTAATTTTGAAAAAGCAATATATAACGTATTAGCTAAAAAAAGGCCGGATGAGGGTGATCCCTCCATCCGGTGCGGCTCTTGGTCCCCTCCTACGGCCGGTTCCTTACCGCCGCAACCGGGACTGTTCGTAATCGACCCTCACCATGACGCCGACACATAAAACACCGCATTGTCCGTCTTTTCGCTCGGATCAGTCGCCGCTGCCAGCTCTTCCACCTCGTCGAGAAAGAGCTCCAACGCTTCCTTGTCGATTCCCGGTTTCAGGTCGCAACGCAGTTTTTCCCTGCAAATTTCCTTTAGATCGGGGCTGTCTCGATGCGCCAAAATTTCGATGCAGGTCCGATGAAGCCGATCCATCACACCCCAGTCGATTTCTTGTTCTTCCGCATTGCCCAGTTCTTCCGGAAGTTCGCTGTTCAACCAGTTGTGGAGCCAGTACGTCTTGTTCCCGTGGTAGACGTCCTCGATCACATACGCCACCCGCTGCAGCTTGATCGGGATCTGCTTGCCGCGTTTGGTGAGGCTGATGATCCCGCCGATTCCGGAGGCGTGGAACATGGCGCCGATGAATGTCTTTTTCGAGATGTAAATGTCAAGTCCCATTGTTTTCCCTTTCTGTTCACAGGGTTAAAGGATAAAAAACCGGAGACGTTTTTAGCCTCCGGGGTGCTGGAGATACTTCAGAATTTGCACCACTTTTCCTGAAGCAGGCAGGGGTTGCAACTAACGTGCCCACAGCTTGGGCCGGCTGCCGTCCAGTCCGAAGAGCTCGTTCAGTCCCCGGTAGCAGACATCCGCACGACCGGGGCTGTACTTCTTGGCGTGCTCGGTGAAGGCGTTGAGCAGGCTCCACCTCGTCGGTTCGGCGAACTCCTCGTGACAGGGCTTCTGGAACTCCCGGAAGATCGGCACGATGTCGCAGCTGTTGACGGCTCCGATCTCGGCGGCTTTCACGATGGCGACCCTCGCTTCGTCGGCGCTGACCTCGTGAAGCTTCAGATCCTCGGAGACGGTTTCGAGGTTCAGGAACTCCAATTCCAGTTCCTCTATTGCCGTCACCACGAGACCGTTCAGCTCTATCCGCGAGGTATGGCGACGTTTCAATACCATCGTTCCCCCGAAGGCGAGGTTCGAGCAGCACATCACGCTGATACCCGCAGCGAGACCGACCGAAAGACTCTGGTCGTGGCTGTTGCGGATGCCGATGCAGCGTGACCACTCGCGCGAGCTGTTGTTGATCCGCATCACGCCAAACATTCGCTGTCCTTCGCGGGCAAGACCGTACTGCTCGTCGAGGATCTGCCAGTTGTGCGCCCTGACCACTTCGGTCACTGCGTCGATCATGTCCATGTGCGGTACGGGATGCCAACTGTCGGTTCCCACCGGTGTCGGTACATTGGCGATCTCGTCACGTCCGACGTACTTTCCTTCGCACATCATCAAGCCCATGGTTTCATCCTTTCCACTGTTTGCAACGCTTGCTGTACGGACAATCCGCACACGCGAAGCTGGTTTCGTTCGGCAGGAACACACCTTTACCGATGGCGTCCTGCACTTTGTTCGCCAACACCTCGAAGCGGTCGAACGCCGCCTGATCGCGTGTCGTGTAGTACGCCTCGCAGGTGGGAGCCTTCGCCTTCGTCACGACGTCGAACCGGAATAACGGTATTTCTCCATGCATCCGGTGATAGGCATACGAGAAGGCGGTCGCCTGCAAGTCGCGGTCGGCTTTGCCAGACGGCCAACGGGAACTGCTGGTCTTCCAGTCGACGATGCAGGGCTCGCGCCCATCGTTCACGACCAGATCGAACTCGCCCACGAGCGGCTTTTCCAATCCCGGCACCGTGACCTCGAATCCCTCGGCTATTGAGCGCACGTTGTAGAAGTCGTTCCAGTAGTCGAGGACCGGCTTGAACATCCGACGCGCAAGGTCGCTCATGGTGTCGCTGTCTTCGCAGGGCTTGAATTTCACGTTGTCGGTGGCTTTGACCGATGCCGTGAAATACTCGTCGAACATATCGGTCAGGTTCTCGACGCTCAGGTTGCTGCCGTTCCCCGCCACATCCGCCTGTTGGCTCAGCGCGGCATGAAAAGCCTTGCCGAAGATCAGAGAAGCCGAGATCTGTTCGACCTCGGCTTGCTCGATGTAGCGGAAGAAATACTGCAACTGGCAGACGTTCAAGTAGGTGTTGAGCGCCGTGTAAGACCAGTGCGGCTTCGTCCGCAGTTCGTCGATCTTCATACTACGCCACCTTCCACTGCTCGATCAGCATCGAGCACTGGCGCTTCGTGAGCTGATCGACGTTGGCGACGTTGTTCTGCGCCGCGATCTGCTGCGGAGTGATCCCGCGACGGCTGGCGAGCGACAGCAGATAATTGATCTGCTTTGGACTCGCGGGGACCGCAGCGGACCGGTTGTTCTGCGGAATGTTTTCCTGCACCGGAAGCTCCGCACCCTTGCGGACATTGTTCTCGCCGAGTTCCGCTTCGACGGACTCGCGCACCATTGCGAAGGTCGCGTGGATCTTGTCGTTGAGCTGTTCCTGCGACAGACCGTCGGGCAACTCCACCTCGATGCTCGCATGGTAGCTCTGGCTGGTGTACTCGCCTTCGGCGGGGACCTTTTTGGAATACGCTGCGTTCAGTTTCAACATTTTCTCTTCTCCTTAAAATACGAGAGGTCGGGGCGCGATGCCGCCGACCTCTCTGGGGGTTGATGTTGCTGGCGTCAGATTGCCGCACGGATGCGGTCGAGGGCGCGCTTCGTCTGCACGAAATCGCGCTCCTTCTGCTTGTTGGCGAGGGCAACCTCCTTGACCTTGCGGCTCAGAACGGTCGATTCCTCGAACATCGCCCGAAGGCGGGTTTTGAAGTCGTCGATGGCCGCGGCGAGATCGTCGAGCGGATTGGTCGGGACTTCGGGGGTGGTCTTGATGACCGGCTGCAGCGGAGCAGTCACGTTGTTGGGGATGCATTCGTTCATTTCTTTTTCCTCCTTGGGTTGGGTTTGGTTTTGAACGACTTGATTATGTGAAGCGAGCGGCATGGCGATATAACGCCCGATGCCGCCCGTGGCGATGAAGGGCGCGCTGCTGTTGGCGATGGCAAGCCGGTGATGCCCTTCGTTGAGCAACCGCAGCAGCAGCGTCTTGTTTACCGTGAGCTTCAAATCGCCCCAGTAAGTCGGGAACGCCGCCGGGATGTCGATCTGCATGCCGCAGTCTGAAGCGACATGCAATGTCGATCCTTTGCCCATCGACAGCGCTATCGGGTTGTTGGGCGGGTTGTCCGGGACACTCTTGAGGAACGCCGTCAGCTGCGCCGCCCGGTCGACATCGAAGCCGACGGTGCGGATCAGAGAACTCTGCTCCGGGATCACTCTGCGCCAGTCGGGATAATTGCCGACCAGTGCCTTGCCGGACCAACGCCACTTGCCGAACTCGAAGCGGAAGTAGCGGTACTCGTTCTCGCACCATGTCACGACCCGACCGGCGTCTTCGCATTTCGTCGCCAAGAGCGCGTGCGGGAACGGGATCGTCAGATCTTCGATGGGCAGCGGCAGGTCGATGTGCAAGAGCTCCTTGTCGTTGGTGACGACTACGCCGTACTTGCAGAGGTGGATTCCCCGCAACACCTGACGATAGCCGTTGCGATCCACGATGGGAGCCGCGACCGCCAAGTAACCCGGAATGAAGGTCCCCGGCAACTCGGACGCCACGAACTTCTTGTCTTCCACATGCTCGGCAGGCCATTCGACGTCGAGGGTGCGCATCGCGCAGTTGTCGACCGCGAACTTCCCGTCCTCATACGCGAGGACAACCGATTTGTTGCGGCTGTAGCGGGAGACGGTGCGGAACTCGTCGAAGTTCACGATGACGCGGAACTCTCCCGCTCCTTCGGCGGGGATCGTGCAGGTTATGGTTTCGTCGATACTGGTGGTCTGGAAAGCGATGGTATCGCCTTTGCCTTCGATCAGCAGCGACCGAAAGAGCTCTACCGGACTCGTCCTGACGACCAACTTCCCCAAAGCGCTCAACGCTCCGGCCAACTCATTCTTCGACACTTCGATCTGCATTTGGGGTCTCCTTTCTTTCATTGTTTTTATTCCCCAGATACTTTCGCCAGAGCCACCATCCCGATACGCACATCAGGATCAGCAGTCCCCAGCGTAACGGCCCAGTCAGTACCGAGAGAGAGTTGGAAAACTCCTCCGGGTGCTCTTTGGCTACGGTCTTTATTCCTTCCTCCAAGCCGTTGCTCACCTTGTACGAGGCGATGACGGTTCCAGCCGCCGCGCCTCCCGCAGCGACGACTTTCCACGGTGGATATTGGATCTTCGGCTTACGGCAGACCTTCACCGGATGGGTACGACGGATCCTTTGGGGCGGTCTCCGGTGAAGCCACGGTTCGGCGCAGAGGTTGAAGGACACTGCCGCCGCCAGCAGCAACAGCAGCAGTTTCTTCATGATGCCACAAGCTTTCTGCAACTCTCGCGGCACTCATGGATCGACTGATAGAGTATCTCCGTCAACTCCTGCTTCAGTACCTTCTGGGCTTGGCAGATGTCGGAGATGCTCCATATCGTACCCCCGGCGGCAAGAGCGACCCCGATGACGTCGCCGATCGGCAGCGGACCGTCGGCTGCCGCGCAGGCGGCTCCTCCGCCATAGGCCGAAGACAATTTGCCGATTATCGCTCCCAAGACGGAACGTAATGACGCCATCGTCGATTTGATGAAGACCGCTTCCAATGCCAGACTGCCGGTGGCGTAGGCGGTGATCACGGCACTGTTGCGACCCGACGCCAGCAGTTCGTTGCGGATGGCGGCGGAATCGACATTACAGCCGTAGACATCGGCTCCTCGCTGACAGGGTACGACTATCCGGGCGTGGATCTTCGACTCGATGAACTTCTGCGTCTTTTCGGAGCCGGACATCTTGTCCTCCACCATGAGACAGCAGAGCTTGAGGAAATTGCTCTTGGAAGTCAAGTCCGCGACTACCGACGGGACGTTGCGCTCGGCCTCGTCGAAGTGAGGCTTCGCCAGAGCATCCAGTTCTTCAATCGAAGATCCGGCGCGGGAAGGTCTGGCGCGGGGTGGGCGTACACGCCCGAGCGCGATGCAGCTGAATGCGCAGAGCACAATAGCTGCGGCGAGGTCGATGAATACGACCATGCGGTGGATTTTGGTGGGTGTTTTCTGCATAATACCTCCAATTTGGTTGGTTACGGGGATTAATTTTCCCCTTCAGGTATTATGCCGCAAAAACAGGCGTTTTTAAGCTAAAAACGGCGTTTTTTGAGCGTTTGAAGCGCAAAGCCCTCGCGCCCGAGACGGTCAGCGAGGCAGGTACACGGTTTCGCCTTCGTGCGCGAGTTCCACGTTTTCTCGCCGTGCGATCTTTTCCTGTTCCGCCGGATCGACTGGCCACAGCGTCCGCGCCCGGTGGTCGAACCAGATGCGCGTTTTTTCGTCGATGTTGCCGTTGTCGGTCATGACCTTCCGCATCATGGCGAACATTGCGGGGTCGGTGTGCTCGAAGATCCTCCAGTCTCCGGGCAATGACATCGTGGCGTCCCAGATCACGCCGTCCAGATGCGTCTTACCCAGCAACCGGTAGGCGAGCGTCGGCAACCATGCCGTGTCCAGCGCGTAAAGCAGTGTCGCATCCTTCCCGGAGATCAGGTACAAAAATGTCTTCTCGAAGATATCCGCCACGGTGTGATTGGCGGGCAGCGCCAGAAAATCGTACCCTCCCGCCTGAAAACGACTGCCGAAATCCACGGGGTGCACCCGGCAGAAGGGCTTCGCCAGTTCGCAAACCTGAGGCGAACCAAAGAGATTCACCGTTCCTTCGCGCCCTGCAACGATCTGCTTGAGCACCTCAAGTTTAAAATGGTCGCCGTGATGATGCGTAATGACGATGTTGGTGATGAGCTTCCGATCCTGCCCGAAGCGTTCCAGCGCCGCCGGGACGGTAGGACCGCAGTCGATCAGCAAGCTGTCGTCGATCAAGGTCGCGGTGCTGCCGCTCACACCGTCTTCACCGTAGCGCGACCAATCGTGATCCGCGGCTCCCGTGCCGATGAACATTATCTTCATGTTGTCGTATCCTGTCGGATTTGTCGCAAAAAACGCCGTGGACGCGCTTCAGAACAAGGTTATCTCCTCCGGGGACGGTTCCAGAACGCCATACTCGGGAACATCGGTTGCGGCGTACCAGCCCAGCAGGTCGCGTTCCGTGAGGAAAGAGCCGGGAGAGGTGGAAAGCGGTTCCGTTTCGTTGGTGTGGAACGGCCCCAGCGTGTTTCGAGGTGAGGTTTCCAACCGGAGTTCGATGCGGTTTTTCCCCGCCTTCAGCGCCGACGACACGTCGAGTTCATACGGAG